>MAAB01007484.1_pt1 | contig 17009 bp, 14 predicted proteins | sample 1115991 | NCBI WGS metagenome assembly MAAB01 (sample SAMN04961124, study PRJNA320927) | seawater metagenome | isolation source: sample BD02T18 sea water enriched with oil for 18 days | place: USA:Gulf of Mexico | collected 2013-07-27
CCTGACCTTAAATGGAATGAAGACACAGGTCATTATGATTTTGGTGAGATCAACTGGGCAGAGTTTTACGCAGTTCTCAAGGGGAATGGTCCTTGTAACCATGAGCGGTTAGCAAAGCGCAAAAATGCGATTGATAACGGTGCTTGGGTAAGAGAGGCCGCTGTGGCCTATGCCAATAAAAAGACAGATTTGCATCAGCATCAATCACATTCTAAAGGAGTTTAACATGTCAGAATATCCACTTTATGAGGTTTTTGTTCGTAGCAAGCATGGACTTAACCATAAACATGTTGGCAGCGTTCACGCAATTGATGATGCCATGGCAATGGAAAATGCTAGAGAACTATATACCAGACGTTGCGAGGGAGTCAGCATTTGGGTGGTGCCATCAAAAATGATTAGCGCCTCTGCAACAGATGAAAAAGAGGCCTTGTTTGATCCTTCTGAAGATAAGATTTATCGACATGCTTCCTTTTATGAACTTCCCGATGAAGTCGGGCACATGTAAGGAGAATTATGATGACAACAAGCAAATTACATACTGATGAATTGTTTCAATATTTACTAAGACTGGCTGACTCAAACCTTATTTTATCCCAGCGTTTATGCGAAATGTGCGGTAGTGCGCCATCACTCGAGGAAGAGCTAGCCATCAGTAATGTTTCTTTGGATCTGATTGGACAAGCAAGGAATTGGTATGAATATGCCAGTGAACTCGATACCTTGGGAAGAAGCGCAGATCATCTTGCCTTTCGTCGTGATGCTCATGAGTTTTATAACCTGCTCTTAGTCGAGCAGCATAACGGTAATTATGCCGATACCATTACCAGACAATTTTTCTTCGATGCATGGCACCTGACATTACTCGAGGCGTTACAGGATTCTAGTGATGAGCGTATAAAAGGGATTGCGGGTAAGGCGGTAAAAGAAGCCAGTTACCATTTACGCCGCTCGTCTCAGTGGATGATACGGTTAGGTGATGGCACACCATTAAGTCACGAAAAGATACAGGCATCGGTTGATCAGTTATGGCGTTTTACAGGTGAGCTATTAACCCTAGATGAGGTTGAAATTAGCTTGCAAAAGAAAGGCGTAATACCGTCAGCGTCAAAGGTCGCTCAGTTATGGAAGCATACCGTTGAATCAGTACTTAAAGAAGCGACCCTTAAACAGCCTGATTATGATGCCTGGATGTATTTAGGTGGTAAACAAGGGGAACATACTGAGCACCTAGGGTTTATCTTAGCCGAAATGCAGTATTTACAGAGGGCATACCCAGATGCAAAAGTTTGGTAGGCCCAGTGCAAAGTCATTGATTGAAAGTCAAATTCAGCAGCAGATTTTAGTGACGGATGTACAAGGGGATCTTAACTATGACCCTGTATATGATGATAAAGCCATCTGGCACCTTTTAAGCTATGTGCAAGACCCAGAAATCCCCACCGTCAGTGTCGTTGACCTTGGCATAGTAAGAAGCGTAAGGATTGAAGGTAAACAGGTGATCCTAGGGATAACACCAACATATTCAGGCTGTCCTGCAACCGAGCTTATTAATGATTTAATTAAGGAAACGCTAAACTTTGCGGGTTATCACTCGATTAAAATCAATCAGATCCTATCTCCTGCATGGACAAGTGATTTTATTACTCAAACGGGTAAAGATAAACTCAAAATTTTTGGTATTGCGCCCCCTAAAGGGTCTGTTAATAAGACAAGCTTGATAGATAGAGATATTGAATGTCCCCACTGCGCTAGTGCACATACTCATATTTTAAGTGAGTTTGGTTCTACTGCCTGCAAGGCCTTATATCAATGCGATTCGTGTCGTGAAGCGTTTGATTATTTTAAATGTATTTAACTCAATGTGAGTGTTGAATGATATGAATAAATTTCACCCATTAACTATTAGTAATATTTATCGTGAAACGCGTGATGCCGTATCGATTACATTGACGGTCCCCGAAGCGTTTAAGCACTTATTTCATTACGAGCAAGGTCAATATCTTGTGTTCAAAACACAGGTTAATGGCGAAGAGATTCGTCGTTCCTATTCTATTTGCTCTAGTGTCAACGATGACATGCTTCAAGTAGGCATTAAACAAGTGCCTGAGGGCGTATTTTCAACCTTAGCCAATAGCGAGTTTAAGATAGGTGATGTACTTGAGGTAATGCCACCACAAGGTCATTTTGGAAGCGCGTTAAATAAAATTCTTGATAATAGCTCTTATAAACATGTGTTGGCGGTTGCTGCTGGTAGTGGTATCACACCGATATTATCCATTATTAAAACTTGCTTAGAGCAAGATGAGACTAGGCAAGTGACGCTACTATATGGCAACCGTTCAACCGCCAGTTCCATGTTTCGTAACACATTAGAAGATCTCAAGAACGCTTATATGGATAGGTTTAACCTGGTATTTATATTCAGTCGAGAATCTCAAGATATTGACCTTTATAACGGTCGTATCGACGCGGATAAATGTGAGCAACTATTAAAACGTCTGATGAATGTTAGTGACCTAGCTGGCGCATTTATTTGTGGGCCTCAGAGTATGACGGAGCAGGTTTCGGCAAGTTTGATTGAACAGGGATTAGATAAACACAAAGTCCATTATGAACTCTTTCATACGGATACCAATAACGCCGAAAAAAGACAATTTAGGCAAGCTAATACCAGCACTAAAGTGCAGGATGCCAGTGACGTTACTGTGATTCACGACGGTCGACAAATGCAATTTGAATTAGCTCATAATACTAAAAGTATTCTTGAAGCGGGTAATGATATGGGAGCGGATTTACCTTATTCCTGCACCGCAGGTGTTTGCTCAACCTGTAAAGCCAAAGTCATTGAAGGTGAGGTTGAAATGGATGTGAACTTTGCGCTAGAAGATTATGAGGTAGAAGCAGGTTATGTACTTTCTTGTCAGTGTTACCCGATAACCAGCAAGGTTGTTCTAAGTTACGACCAATAATACTCAGTCAAAATACGTGTATTGCATAATAATAATCTGATCGATGAACACATAGAGGTTTTCATGCCGATAATACAAAGTTTCCTTAATGGTCAATGGATAGGCTCAGAACAAAAAACACCCCTTTACAGCGCGATTAACGGTGATACCTTAGGTTATCTTCATGCGGACAAACCTGATTTTTCAAGAGCATGCATTTATGCCAGAGAAGAAGGGCAAAAATCCTTAATGGAGATGGATTTTCAACAAAGAGCGACCTGCCTACGAAATCTTGCTAAATACTTGCTTGAGCATAAAGAAGCGCTTTATAGCTTGTCCCGTGAAACGGGTGCTACAAGGGCTGATAGTTGGATTGATATAGAAGGGGGCAGTGGGACACTTTTTGCGTATGCGAGTATGGGACGTAATCAACTACCTTCAGGTAATTTGATTCATGAAGGCAACGCCATGCCTTTAGGTAAACACAATCATTTCGCAGGTACGCACATTCTGGTACCCAAGGGCGGAGTAGCAGTTCATATCAATGCTTTCAATTTTCCAATTTGGGGCATGCTTGAGAAATTTGCTCCCTGCTTTTTAGCCGCTATGCCCTGTATTGTTAAACCTGCCAGTGCTACTAGTTACCTAACTGAGGCTGCGGTTCGTTTGATGAACGAGTCAGGGTTACTACCAGAAGGTAGTCTTCAGCTTATTATTGGTAGTACGGGAGATTTGTTAGATCATCTTATTGAGCAAGATGTCGTGACTTTTACCGGTTCTGCAAAAACCGCTCGAATGTTAAAAAATCATGACAATATTATCAAACGATCGATTCCTTTTAATGCAGAAGCTGATTCTTTAAATGCGGCCATCTTGGCTCCTGATGTGACACTTGATGATCCCGAATTAGACTTGTTTGTACGAGAAGTATTTAAGGAGATGACAACAAAAGTAGGGCAGAAGTGTACTGCGATACGTAGAATCATTGTGCCAAGCGACATCATGCCTCAGGTTACTGATAAGCTGATTCAAAAGTTAGCAAAAGTGAATTACGGTGATCCTGATTGTGACGGTGTCAGAATGGGCGCTCTCGCTTCAATAGAGCAGCTAAATGATGTGAAAGCAAAAATCGCTGAACTCAGTGAGAATTGTGACTTAATTTACTCACAAGAGACAAAAGCTCAAGGCATGGGCTGTGATAAAGGAGCGTTTATTTCTCCCCATTTATTTGTTAACCATAATCCACTGACAAAGTGTGCCGCTCACGATGTAGAAGCGTTTGGTCCTGTTGCCACAATAATGCCCTACAATACTATTGAAGAGGCGCTTGAAATTGCAGCTTTAGGAAAAGGGAGTTTGGTAACAACCCTGTGTACTAAAGACCCTTTGATTGCAGCAAGAATGATTCCAACGCTTGCCATGCTTCATGGACGTTTACATATTCTCGATGCCCAAGCGGCCATTGAATCGACAGGTCATGGCTCACCGTTACCCTTCCTAAAACATGGAGGACCTGGACGTGCTGGTGGCGGTGAAGAATTGGCAGGCATTTGTGCGGTACATCACTATATGCAAAAAGCGGCCATTCAAGGCTCTCCAAGTATGCTTAGCGCTGTCACGGGTGAATATATTCGTGGTGCCAAGGTAATAGAGACTCAGGTACATCCTTTTAGACGTAGTTTTGAATCTGTTCAAATTGGGGAGTCATTGTTAACTCATAGGCGCACTGTGACAGAGGCTGACATAGTAAACTTTGGTTCCTTATCAGGTGACCATTTTTACATGCATTTTGACGATATAGCCGCGAAGGAATCTCAGTTCGGTGAACGTATTGCACATGGTTACTTTGTACTTTCAGCTGCCGCTGGATTATTTGTGGACCCCGGTGTTGGGCCAGTACTTGCAAATTATGGGCTCGATAACCTGCGATTTATTGAACCTGTGCCTATCGGAACGACAATTCGTGCTCGTTTAACCTGTAAGCGAAAAATTGATCAAGGTAAAGAATCTAAAGATGGTAAACCACAAGGTGTCGTTGTTTGGGATGTACAGGTGACAGATCAAGATGAGGTGCTGGTGGCCAGTTACGATATTTTAACCCTTGTTGCTAAAGAGGTAAGCCTACAAAGCACCTAATAGGGTTCAGATTTAATCTATAGCGATAAGTTAAACATTTGCAATTTAAGTAAGTCTCACCAGATTAACTGGTGGGACTTTTTTATTAAGTGAAAAAATATACTGTATATGCATACAGTATAATACTTGGCACGTATGAAACCTGAGTTATTTAACATTGTTATGTACATTAAATGCACAATATAGGGCGAGATAAGCAGATTAGAAGGTTAAAGTTAAAATACAGGTACTGTATGTATATACAGTATCTTTTGTTTGGCTTTATGAAATAACAAAAAATTAAAGCTAAAAAGACGCTTTTTTATGAATATTTCTGCAAGATCAATCTAATAAATAATATGTTAAATTTAATTTCTCCCAAATTGAGTAAGGACAAATGCGTGAGTCAGGTCATAAATAAAAATCTATTTTTAGTAAAAGAACACCTAGGCCTATTCAAGGCCGCCAATAACTTTGACATTTTTGATCCTGAAAATGGCGATTTAATCATGGAATGTCGAGAGCCCAGTTTGGGCTTGATCACCAAGCTATTACGTTTTACTGATTTTAAACGCATGACTCCCTTTGATGTACAAATACGGACACCTGACGGGAAACGTATTGTGCGCATAAAACGAGGGATTTCATTCTTCCTGTCAAACGTTGAGGTGCGCGATGAAAGTAATAACTTTATTGGCAGTTTTAAACAGCGTTTTTTGTCGATAGGTGGACGTTTTGATGTGTTTGATAATGAAGGTAAATAATTATGTAAATTATCTGGAAAATGGACAGGTTGGGATTTTTATTTTAAAAGCGAAGAGAAGCAGTACGCCCATGTCTCTAAAAAATGGGCCGGTATAGGAAAGGAGTTATTTTCCAGCGCTGACAACTACATACTGGAAATAGCAAAGGATGTTAAGCCTGATGATGATGTTAGAAAACTTATTCTCGCGGCGGTTATGTGCATTGATATGGTTCTTAAGGAATAAATAATATTTTACAAAATCCCTGTAGTGTCTAAATCTTAAACTCTAGCGAGAACTAAAAGGTGATATATGAAGCGGATAAAGCTGACGGATAAAGTAATCATTGAAAATTTAGCTGAACTTAATTTTGACGATGAGATTCTTTGGACTCTAGAAGGGGGGAAACTCACAAAGACATTTAAATTTAGTGACTTTCAGTCCGCTTTTGGCTTCATGACTATGTGTGCATTTTACTGCGAAAAGATAAACCATCACCCTGAATGGAAGAATGTCTACAATCGTACTCATGTTCAATTAACAACACATGATGTGAAAGGTATCTCCTATAAGGACTTTGACTTAGCCGCGAAAATGGATGAAATTGCTGACAAATTTGAAGAATAGCCCTCATATATTGAAATAATTATATTCAAAAATTGAATCTTAAAAAATATTTAGTTCAATGGCGGCAGAATTCTCTCTTTATGTCTATAGTCATTCTTGATTAAGATATTATGACAAGAAGGCGTCAAGGAGAGATAAATGGAATTTGTATCGCCAACCTACGTTTTGGAAAGTGCGTTTTTACGCTTTTATAAAGACTTTGAGTTAAGTGACCCGATTAATGCTTTAACCTATGAGCCAGCACGCATGGCCTTTAAAAGGTATGTAAACCGTCTTAAAGATGACGCTCAGGGCATTAATCATGCAGAAGGAAAGGTTCGATGTAATCATTACTGGTTAGTAAATGATTATAAAGAAGTAATGGCAGTTTTGAGAATACGGCACCATATAGATACGCCCTATTTGTCATTAGAAGGCGGTCATATTGGTTTAGATGTTTCGCCTCGCTTTAGAAATCAAGGTGTTGCCAGAAAAGCATTAACGCTCGCCAAACAAAAATTACGTCGTTTGGATATAGATAAGGTGTTAATAACAGTGGATGAGTCAAATTTTGCTGCTAGAAAAGCTATCGAGGCCAGTGGCGGTGAGTTTGAATGTATTTTTGAAAGCCGTTCTTTGTATAAACCCATCGCCAGATACTGGCTAGCCACACAAGCCACACAAGCCACACAAGCCACACAAGCCACACAAGCCACACAAGCCACACAAGTGATTTGTTTCGCTGAGTCTGCGTAATCCATTCATTTAGCCCTCAATCCTCAACCCTCAATCTAAGGTCAATCAGTTGTAAGCTATGTTCAACTGATTGCAACCGCTTATCTCGTCAAAAAAACTAAACCCTGCCAGTTTATATCCAATTTTGAGTCGCAAAATTAGAGTTGTTTCTCTCAAAAGAAGAAAAACAATAGATTTTTAAAACGTAAGATTATTCTAAATCATTGATTTAAAAGCAAATCCTATATTGGTCTGAATAGTGCAAAGGTATAAAAACCTATTTTAAAAACACTGGATTTATATGACGAAGTAATAGGCTAGATGTAAAAAGGAATCTCAAAGGATCATATAAAAATCAGTATTGGAGGCTTTATGGAATCTATCGACCCATTCTTAATTGCATTTCTACCAAAAGAAATTCAATCAATGTTCTTCCCGTTTGCAAGTGTGCAACTCGTTGCCTTGTTATTTAACCTCATACTCGGTTTTATTTTAGCCAGTTGTATCGGGCTTCATTTTAGGAAGTACTCATCGGCTTTTTGTAATAGGCAGGATTTTTCCCGTTTATTTCCATTACTCATGTTATCCGTCATTTTAATCATTACTGTGGTAAAGGCGTCATTAGCTCTGGCATTAGGGCTTGTGGGAGCTCTGTCTATCGTTAGGTTTAGAACCCCGATTAAAGAGCCAGAAGAACTACTTTATTTATTCTTGAATATTGGGATTGCTGTGGCGTTGGGTGCAGGACAAACGTTAGCCGCCTTGGTTGCCTGTATGTCGACCCTAGGGCTTGTTACTTTGGCAAAAAAACAGCAGGTAAATAGTTATGATGAAAGTGGTTTATTCTTATCTTTAAATTATCGCCCCAAGTTGCATTTCAACTCAGATACATGCTTAACCAAGGTTAAAGATACCGTATTAAAGCATGTTGAGCGTATGGAGATGAGACGTTTTGATGTTGGAGAGAAGCATTTTGACGCGACTTTTTTCGTCTCTGTTATTGATTCAGAACAAGTTGACTCACTGATTACTGACCTTAAACGAGAATATCCTGAAATTAATACTTCCTTATTAGAGCAACATAATATTACGGGAGTTTAATATGAAACTTGATAAAACAGGAAACAAAATAAGCAAATCCGAAAAAATATTAGGTGTATTAACGTTACTGTTAGTGGTTGTTTTTGTATTACCTTCACCGACGTTTATCACCACCAGTTTATTGCATCTAGGGTTTATTTCGCACCATGATTCATCTAGAGAGAAGTTAATTCAACTTGGAAAAGAACTGGTTGCAAGTCCTGCAAGGTTTATGGCATCTCAGTCTGAAATGCCATTGCTTAAAATTGATATCAGTTATCCAGATTGGCAAATCATAGTTGATGATAGGCGAGATGCCTTTGAAAAAGGCGTGATTGCAGAAAATAGACACATGGTTAACGGCGTCGTGAATTTCGAAGGCAAAGCCTATAAAACAAAGTTGCGTTTACAAGGTGATGCGTTAGAGCACATAGTCGGAGCAAAGAGGTGGTCATTAAGGTTTGATTTAAAAAATAATAAAAGTATTTTGAAAAATAAACGCTTTGCCTTATTAAGTTCAAATGTACGCATACATCAGGGTCCCTATTTATTCTCAGAAACACTTAAAAAAGCGGACTTTGATATTATCTCTCCACAAATGAATCCAGTTAAAGTGGTTATCAACGGGGTCAATTGGGGGGTTATGTTAATGGAGGAGACCTTTGGACAAGATTTACTGAAGGCAAACCATCGTACACAAGGCATAGTTGCGCGTTTAGACATACTCCAAGAAACAAAAGATATTGAAGGGAAAATTACGCGGAAGTTTCAAGCAAGAGCCATTCAGAGAACCAGTATTTTAAAGGACCCTGAGCTGAATAAGCATCGAAGGATGGCGTTATCCCTCATTAGCGAATTTTTTGAAGGCAAAAGAAAAGCCAGTGAGGTGTTTGATCATGAGAAACTAGGTCAATATTTGGCGACAATTGATGTCTGGTCCGCATGGCATGCATTAAGTTGGAATAATTGGCGTTGGTATTACAATCCGGATACCTCAAAACTTGAACCCATTCAAAGTGACGTGGCAGTCACTCCAGCTAAACATTATTGGTTAACTCAGGCGGTAACTAAAGAGTTTCCTGTTGCACTTAAAATGCTGTCTGATACAAAAGTAAAATCATCATATGACACCTCATTAGCCAGGCTCTTAAATTTATTAGACCAAGGTGAGATGCAGGCTCATTTAGCGTTAAAGCAAGCAGGTAGAGTGCGTAAGTTGCATTATGGCATGCCACTAATTAATGATTTTGATTTTGCTATTATGCATCAACAAACACGTTGCTTGTACTCGGGGTACTTACAGGAAGAGTGTCAATCTATCCCAAAACTGGATAGTTCATTACACCTTCATTTGACGAATTTTAATGCGGCAAAAAACTGGGATCTTGCTTCCACATATACCTCGTCATTAAAGGTAGGAGGTGATAATAGGTTACGAATCAAAAATACCTCACTTGAGAGTCTTAAACTTCATTCAATTGAAGGGCTTAATCAGCTAAACCTGATGGATGAATTAGAAGAGGTAAACTACGCTCTACCACTTGAAATTAAGCCTAATGAAGAGGCTGTATTAAATATCCCCATTGGTATTTCAAACTTAACCCTTTATGCCGCTGTTAAATCTAAAAAAATTGCCCCTTTTTACTTCTATCGTGATCAGGAGCCTTTGGCATTATTAGCTAAGCCTAGTTCTCAAGGACAAAGGAGCAAACATAATAATTTAGAGATAAATAAAATAAGATTAGACACTAAAAGTGGCTTAGTTAAACGTTAGGGGAGGTCCGATTCGATCATCTTTTATCAGTCATCAGAAAAAGCATCTAACAAGGCGGCGATTATTTCTATATGACTCCTAAAAGGCATATTTCTAAGTTACGAGCCTAATCAAACGAATATAGACTAAGTAACGGCCTTCACTTTAAATTTCAGCTTTGACATTCAAATGCTGAGGTAGCAAGACTTATTCGTGTATTCCCTCGAGTATTTTGTCGATCTTTTGTATGGGGTAAGAATTATGAATGCTAAAAATTTAAGATTCGAAGTAAAAATACCTGTTCCTCTCAATAGACTTGAAGACATCTTGATCTGGTTGAGAACACATCCCCTTATGTTTAAAAATCGATATAAAGATAGATATGTTAATAGTTTATATCTTGATGATCCTATGATGTCTATTTATGAAGAAAACTTAAGTGGGGTAAGCCGACGGAAAAAAGTCAGAATTCGTTGGTATAAATCAATAATAAAATCGAAGAAAGCATGTTTAGAGTTTAAACATAGGATCTCAGGAAAAGGCCACAAAGCAACGTTTCCGCTTTCTTTCGATTTATCAGATTCGTTTGTTACTTGGCGTGAATTGATTGCGGACTGTTACTCTCAATTAGAGGATTATGATAAAACTAAGTGGGGGAATTCGATCTCACCTGTGCTGATATGTCGATATCATAGACAATATTATGAAAGTGCTTGTGGCATCATGCGTGCAACAATTGACAGTAAGATCCAAGTGTATGATCAAAGAAGTCATGAAAAACCCAATACTGAGAAAAGTGTATCCTTGGGTGAGTATGTGTTGCTTGAGTTAAAAACTGAGCATGGCAGTGAAAAAGAACTTTCTGCTTTAATCGCAACCTGCCCACTCAGGCCATCAAGACATTCTAAATATGTGTTAGGTGTCAGAACATTATTCTGGAATTAAACATTAATTTATTCATACCTACAGCATCTGATAAACATTAATAATATCCGTAAAACAGGGAGTTAGCCTTGATATTCAAGGCTAACTATTGCGTTAGCATTAAACTTGATATGATATGGTTTTATTTGAATTGAATTGTCAGAGGTTAGGATTGATAAATCTTAAGTACAAACTTCAAGGTATCGTACTGTTAGTTGCGTCGTTTTCTATTCAAGCTGAAACCCTCTCCATTTCGGCCGCAGCATCACTTGCGCCTAGTCTAGAGCAAGTGGCCAAAGTGTATGAAAGCATTTATGCCAATGACACCTTGAAAATTAATTATGCGTCTTCTTCTGTCCTTGCTCGTCAAATTCAATACGGTGCACCCACTGATATCTACCTATCAGCGAACAAAAAATGGATTGATTTTTTAGAATCAAAAACTATGATTTTAAGCAATAGCATAGCCCCATTTATATCAAACCAATTAGTTATCGCTAAGAGTAATCACTCAGTTAGCAGGAAAATAAATCAGTCATGTTTTGACCAAGCCACGACAATCGCTATGATTAAAACCTTAGGCAGTCTAAATAAAAAAATTGTGGTGGCGGATATGACTCATGTGCCATTAGGCATTTATAGTAAACAAGTGCTCATTAATAGTGGTCAATTCGCATTATTTACTGACAAATTAATTCCAAGTGCCAATGCTCGCTCGGCATTAGCGTTTGTTGAGCAAGAGCATGCAAATTTCGCCCTATTATATTATTCAGATGCGATTAATTCTGACATGGTTGATATAGTCTGCATAATTCCTAGCGATTTTCATGATCCAATTAACTATTACATAGCAAAAGTGTCGCAGCCAAGAGAATTATCTCAAGATAAGGACAGAATAATCGATCGTTTTTATCAATTTATACAAACTAGCTCAGTAAAAAGGGTATTTGTAGATAATGGATTTTTAGATAACTAATTATAAGGATAATGCCTTTAAATGTTTGAGTTTATACAAGGCTTACAACTTTCTGAGTTTGAAATAACAGCATTATGGTTAAGTTTGAAAGTGTCTGGAGTAGCCAGTTTGAGTGTGCTCCCTTTCGCAATCTTAATTGGATATATACTTTCGAGGGGAAACTTTTACGGTAAATCATTATTAGAGGCCATTGTGTATCTCCCCTTAGTATTACCCCCTGTCGTGATTGGGTATTTATTACTGGTTGGGTTGTCGGGTCAATCTTTTCTGGGCCGTTTTCTAGAGGAATACTTGAATATTAAACTGGCTTTTCATTGGCAGGGAGCTGCGCTTGCCGTAGGAATAGTGGCCTTGCCGCTTATGGTAAGAAGTATTCGATTAGCCTTTGATTTGATCGATATTAAAATTGAACAGGCCGCATTAACTCTTGGCGCCTCACCCTTAAGAGTGTTCATGAGTATTAGTTTACCTTTGGCTTTGCCTGGCATTATTTCAGGCGCAATATTAGGGTTAGCGCGTGGTTTAGGCGAGTTCGGCGCAACGATTACATTTGCTGCCAATATTCCGGGACAAACTCAAACCTTACCCCTTGCTATGTATAGCTTTATACAAACACCAGGGGCTGAATACATGGCAGCCCGTTTATGTGTTATTGCGATATTGGTGGCGATAATCGCCTTATTAATATCTGAGCTCCTCACCCGTAAAATGAAACAAAAGTTAGCGGGGCAACATTAATATGTCATTTTTAAAAATTAAAATTCGTAAGCGCTTAGGCAATTTATCGTTAGCATTTAATCTCGAGCTGCCACAAACGGGTGTGACCATGGTTTATGGACCTTCAGGCGCGGGAAAATCGAGTTTGATTAACATGATATCAGGGCTAATGACCCCAGATATTGGGTCTATTAAGTTTGGTAAAAAAATTATTTTTGACAGTCATGATGGCATTAATGTGAGCACGCATAAACGAGGGATAGGGTATGTGTTTCAGGATGCGAGGTTATTCCCCCATCTCAATGTTAAACATAATCTATTTTATTCCTCCAATGCGAAAAATGATGATGACGCCAAGCGACTCATAACATTGTTAGCATTACATACTTTATTAAAACGTATGCCGAGTACCCTTTCAGGGGGAGAAAAACAACGCGTTGCAATCGGTCGTGCATTATTATCAAAACCTAAGCTTTTATTACTAGATGAGCCTTTAGCGTCCTTAGATATGGCTAAGAAAAAAGAACTCTTGGGCTATTTTAAGCGTATCGTGAAACAGTTAAATATACCTATTATCATGGTGAGTCATGATCAGAACGAAGCCATGACACTCGCCGATAACTTAGTGCTTATTGATAAGGGTAAAGTGGTTGATTTTGGCGCACTTGAATCAGTATGGAATACTCAAAACCAGCAGGGTTTTGGTAATAACAATCATAGTATGGCTTATAGTGCGTTACATAAATTTGACCACTTTGATTATGCCATGTCGCAGGTTGAGTTTATTCATGAGAAATCGGGTCAATTAACCGGTTCATTTTTATGGATGAAAGCCCAAGCTATGGGACAAGCTCAGAGCGTCAATGACTCAAAAAAACCGCCTTTTAATCAAAAACCCAATCTAGCGAATAAATTTAGACTGGTAATCGATGCGCAAGATGTCTCAATTTCATTAGAAAACACATCACCTTCAAGTATCAGAAATCGTATTGTATGCCGTATTGTTTCATGTCAGGAAGTCGGTCGTGAACAATCGCTATTAGTTAACTTAGCAGACCCTAATGGAGTCATTTTTATGGCTAAAATAAGTAATTGGGCATGGCGGGAAATGAAATTAAAAATGGGTATGAAGGTGGTTGCTCAAATTAAATCAACCAGTTTAGTGCCTATTCAATAGCAGGAATAGATACCATATTATAAACATTAAAAAAGGCATCCTAAGATGCCTTTTTTAATGAGACAAGAAACCTTAAGCCTGTGGGGCTAAATGTGTTTCTGTTTTAATTGTTTGCAGTAACTTTCTTTCTTTACGACGATACCCCAATACTAACAAACAAGGTGTCAGCAATAAGGTTAATGGCGTTGCGAAAAGTAGTCCACCCGCAATGGCAGTCGATAATTGAGTCCACATTTGTGATGATGGAGCACCAATACTCATGCTCTGATTCATCAAGTCGACATTCAACTGGAACACCATAGGTAGGAGACCTAAGATGGTCGTCACCGTTGTTAATAGAACAGGACGTAATCGTTGCGCACCAGTACGAACCGCCGCTTCTACAACCATCATGCCTTGAGACCTTAAGCCATTAAAGGTATCAATCAGAACAATGTTATTGTTCACCACAATCCCCGCAAGGGCAATGACACCCACGCCACTCATAACAATACCAAAAGGTTGGCCTTTAGCCATAAGGCCAACGAGCACCCCCATGGTTGAGAAGAGTACAGCACTTAATATCAACAAACACTGGAAGAAGTTATTAAACTGGGTTACCAGAATAATAGCCATCATAAAGAAGGCAATGCCAAATGCGTTCATCAGGAAAGTCTGAGACTTCTGCTGATCTTCCGTATTCCCTCTAAATTGGTAACTAACGTCAGAAGGCATACCTGAAGCTTCCATTTCAGCAGCGATGGCCTTGATAACCTGATCAACAACCAGGCCATCTTTAACATCAGCACTGATGTTAACCACTTTTTTACCTTCAACACGATTGATTTTTCCCTGTTTAGGTGCCGCGACTCGAGTGATAAAATTACTCACTGGAATAGGACCCACATTGGATGGAATCATAATGTTATCAAGTTGCTCTAGGCTGCGTTGATTTACTGGATAGCGTAAAACAATATCGATCTCGTCATCCGCGCCTTCAGGTAGAAAATCTGACAATGTGATGCCATTTGTTACCAACTTAATGGCATTACCCAAGGTCGCGACACTGACATCAAAGCGTTGTGCCTGAGCGCGGTCGATATCAATCTGCCATTCAATGCCAGGTAATGATCTATCGTCATTAACCGTAACTATTTCACTGCGTTGGCTTAGTTCTTCTACTAAACGGTCGGTTGTGATATTGAGTAATTCACTGTAATCAGACGCAAGTTCTAATTCTATATCCGTACCTGATTGAGGTCCGCCTTGTTTTACTTCTGCTTCAACAACAATCCCTGGAATTTTATCTGTTTGTTCACGTATTAGTGCCAATATGCCTTCAGCAGGTTTACGTTCAGACCAATCAATAAATTCAAGCGATAGAGTACCAATACTGTCTGGAGAAGAGCGACTACCCGCCGTTGCGGTTGTTGTCGTAATCACACTTTTGAGATCTGGATGTCCGATAACAATCTGTTCAACTTGTCGCACAAGTTGATCTTTTTCATCAAGAGAAAGGTCACCACGAGCACGTACTTCAAGGTTAGCAATATCAGGTTCACTATTAGGAAAAAACTCAACACCTTTACCAAACTTCCCATACGACATAAAGACGGCAATTAGCACCATGATGCAGAAAGTTAATACTAACCAAGGGGCTTTAACTAAAGAGGTCAGTGTTCGAGTATACCAACCAGTAAGACCTTTCAATTGGGTAAGATCACCCGAATCAGTCAACTTAAGGGTAAGCTCTGAGGCGGGAGAATAAACCCCTTTTTTACCGATAATAGAACCGATTGTTGGGATAACGATCAGGGCCATAACAAGAGAAGAGCTGAGCGTTGCGATAACCGTAATAGGCATATAGCGCATAAACTCACCGACTATGTCGGGCCAGTAGAGTAATGGCATAAATACCGCAAGTGTTGTTGCCGTCGATGCGGTTATAGGCCATGCCATGCGTTGAGCCGCTTCTGAATATGCTTGTTGCTTAGAGGCACCTTCTGCTAACTTTCTATCGGCATATTCAGTGACAACGATCGCACCATCAACCAACATACCCACACTTAAAATTAAACCAAAAAGCACCACCATGTTCATGGTGAAACCTTGCAGGTGTAAAATTAAGATACCCATTAGGAAAGCGCCAGGAATCGCAATGCCCACTAAAACAGAGGTTCGTAAACCTAAAAAGGCGACAATCACAATCATAACCAACAAGGTCGCAAAAATAACATTGTTGAAGAGATCATTAAGCGACTGTTGAATACTGATAGATTCATCTTGAGATAAATTATATTCAACACCGTCGGGCCATTTGGCACTTTCGATTTCAATAACTTTCTTTACCGCTGCGATCGTATTGACGGTATTACCACCCACACGTTTGGACACACCAAGGGTGATACTGTTTTTACCATCAAGGCGTGCATAGCTGGTCGCATCTTTATAGGTCATTTGACCGGTTGCTATGTCTTTAAGCAGAACAACTTTATCTCCCACTACCTTCATCGGAAGATTGAAAATATCTTCCTCTGTTTTAAGCAAGCCAGGAACTTTTAATGAGAAACGGCCAGAACCCGTATCCAAGGTACCCGCTGCGACAAGTTGATTACTATCGTTAAAGGTCGATACAACGTCTGATAAGTTAAGGTTATAAGACTCAAGTGCATCTGGACTGATAATGATTTCAGCAAGATCTTCTCTGTCACCACTTATAGAGGCTTCAAGAACGCCTTCAGCTGACTCGATTTCATCTTGTAGGTTATTGGCAACGCGACTTAATGTGCCAAATTCAACATTACCGTGTAGCGTAACTTGTAACACGGGAAAGGTAGAAAGGTTGATTTCATTTACCGTCGGTTCATCCGCATCGTCAGGAAGATCGTTTTTAGCGGTATCGACTTTGTCTTTGACATCTATTAAAGCCTGATCGATATCTGTATTACTATCAAACTCTAACGTAATGGAGGCATGTCCCTCTGAAGCCGTAGAGGATATTTTGTCCAGACCTTCAATACTTTTCAGTTCCTTTTCCATAGGGTGTACCAAAAGACTATCCGAGTCTTCAGGTGATATGCCATCTAATGAAATTGAAACATAGATAGTGGGAATCGTAATATCAGGGTTTTCTTCTTTGGCTATGCTTAAATAAGAAGAAATACCCATTGCTAACAATAATACAAAGAACATAAGAACTGTTCTTGAACGCGACAATGCCGCATTTATTATACTAACCATGTTACTTCCTATT
>MAAB01007485.1_pt1 | contig 16989 bp, 14 predicted proteins | sample 1115991 | NCBI WGS metagenome assembly MAAB01 (sample SAMN04961124, study PRJNA320927) | seawater metagenome | isolation source: sample BD02T18 sea water enriched with oil for 18 days | place: USA:Gulf of Mexico | collected 2013-07-27
GTCGATATTAAAGGTGTCGGAACTCTCATTGCTAAAGAGCTTGACCTTATAACTGAACGCCTTGCAAGTGCTCGCACTAAGCGTTTGGAGTATCAGAGTACCTACCAGCAGTTACAAGCCATTAAAGAGGTAGACTTTGAGAGTTTGAGTGACCTGCCTGTGATTCTACGTAACCCCTTGGTTATTAAATTACGGGAAAATGAATCGACAGTTGAGCTTAAGGTATCTGAATTATCCAAGCGTTACGGCTCTAAGCACCCGCGTATGATTGCCGCACGGTCTGACTTAGTGGCTGTTCAGCATTCCATGTTGGTGCAAATGAAACGCATTGCCAGTGGTATTAAAAATGACTTTTTAACTGCCAAGCTTCAGGAAAAATCCTTGGAAAAGGCGCTTAAAAGAGCCAAAAATGAAGTTGGAGATATTAATCGAACTGAATTTGCCTTGGGTGGTTATGTACGCGAAGTAAATGGTAATCGGGCGCTTTATGAGACCTTCTTAAAGCGTATTCGTGAAACCTCTGAAACAGGATCATTGCAAACAGCCAATGCTCGCATTGTTGACCCGGCTGTGGTTCCGCAAATACCGGTTAAACCCAAAAAATCCTTGATCGTCGCTCTGGTGTTGGTTTTGAGTTTAATGTTTGGTATGGCCATGGCTTTTTTATTGGATGCTTTAGATGCCACCATTAAGAATGCTGAGGATATTGATCATAAGCTTGGTTTTGCCTTGCTAGGTATCTTGCCCTTATTGAAGGGAGTGAAGGAGGGTAAGGGTAAAATAGACGCAACCATTGAACCTGAAAAGGCCCCTGTGCGTGCCTTTGTGCATGGTGATAATACAGGCTTTAAGGAATCGGTAAGAACCCTGCGAACAGGCGTTACTCTAGCCAGTCTTGAATCTCCTGTACAGGTAATGCTGTTTACTTCCACGGTACCGGGTGAGGGTAAAACCACCACCTCGGCTAACTTTTCAGCGGCCTGTGGCCAAATGGAAAAAGTATTATTAATAGATGCCGACATGCGCCGGCCGACCATTGCCAAGCAGCTTAACCTGCCTGCCAATAGCAAGGGCTTATCTAATGCGGTGGCATACCCGGATACGCTAGATGAAAGTATTCACCATGTGGAAGATTTAAATATAGATGTTATGCCCTCCGGCCCTATCCCTCCTAATCCGTTGGAGTTATTGGCCTCTAAAAACTTTCAGGCGGTACTGGCACAGTTAAAAGGCCGCTACCAAAAAATTATCATAGATTCTGCCCCTACTCATATAGTGAGTGATGCTGCTTATTTGTCTACCCTGGTAGATGGTGTGGTGTATGTGGTTAAAGCCGATTCTACCAATGACAAGCTAGTAAAAAGTGGGCTTAAGCGTTTAGATGACTCCAATGCCCGCATTTTAGGTGTGGTATTGAACCAGCTTGATTTAGAAAAAGAGGCCAAGTACGGCGGTGATTACAGTTACAGCTACGGTGCCTATGACTACAGCACAAACTCCTAAGCTTTATGGGCTTGTTGCCGCAATTTTGGTGTTATTAATTGCGGCAGCTCTGCATATTTTTGTGCTGGCTTTGTTGGTGGAAGCGGGTAAGTCTGCTGATGTTAATGGGGGCGGTAATTTTTGGTTAGATGCCGCTGAAAAAATATCCTGGAATAATCCCGCTGTATATGAAGCTCAGGCAAATTATTATCGTGGTCAGGGCTTATTAAAGCAGCAATCGCTTGATGGTAAAACGTTTAAAATAGTGATTTCCAAAGATTCTCCTCAGCTTAAAAGTTTAAATATAAGCCTTCATTACTGGAATGCAGCGATAAAATCTCGGCCTTTATGGCCTTATTACCAGCTTGGTGCACTTGATGTTGAGGTATTGCAAGCTAGTTCTGCAAGTATTCTTCAGTCTCGTGTAGGCACTATTATAAATTTGGCCCCCAATGAGCGTGGCCTATACAGAAACATGCTGCAATTAGCGTTAATAGCTTGGAAGAAGTTAAATTTAAGTCAGCAGGAATTTATGCTTGAGCGTCTCGCTCTGGTTAGCAATAAACAGCTTAGACTTATTTTTAATAAGGCCAAGGCTGCGGGAAACCATAAGGTGATATGTGTGAGGTTACCCTGGAAAAAAGTGCGTCAGCTTTGTAGTTAGTATGTAATTACAATTCTTTAATGATGAAGTCATTGCCTTTATAGGCGCCCCCTTCAATATAAAAGCGATTGCCGAGCTTTAATTCCCCTTCACTCACGTTGTGGCCATGAATTAAAAAGTCTATGCCGCTTATTATATGAGTGCTTTTGTTTTTAAAGGTGCTGCGTGACCAGATACATGATTGCAGTTGTTCATTGTTAAAGGAGTTTAGCTCGCTCCAGTCATCTCCCGGAAAGTCTGCGTGAACAATACCGTAACGGATGCCGTTAGAGCCTTCCACTTCCATCGATATGGGCAGAGCTTCCATTGCCTTTAACCATTGGGGCCAGAGTGTTGGATTGCTGGTGGCAATCCAGTCACCACCATTTTGTAGCCATAGCATTTTTTGTTGGCTTATTTTGTATTTTAATGCGCATACCATCATGTATTCATGGTTGCCTAATACACTATAAAACCAATCTTGCTGAAGCAGGGCCAGTGCTTCTGCGGATTCTTCCCCTCGGTCTATTAGGTCACCAGTACAAATTAGCCTGTCGGTACTGGGTTCAAAGTTGAGCGCACTCAGGCTTTTCATTAGCTTGCTGGTTTGGCCGTGAATATCGCCCACCGCAAAGTCACGGCCCTGATTATTTTTAGTTAGTTTTAAAAGTCTATTAGTAAGTTTCATTGTTATGGGCTATTCATGCTCTGCGGTGGCGATTTTTGCTGGGGCCCCAGCGGGCAATACAGGCCAGTGCCAGTAGAAATACAAACATGTAGGCGTTGGCGGGAATCTGTAGGTTGTAGTCTACGGCCGAGTGAATCAGTATTGCTGTAATCCCCATTGTGGCTGAAAAGCCCAGTCCTTTGTGTAGATTGCTTTGTCGTAGCCTCATGGCCTGTATGGCCCAGTAAAGGCTTTGTAGAGTGGCTGCTGCCAGCAGTGCAAAGGCAATGGCTCCAAATTCGGCTAAAAATTGAAGATAGTCATTAAATGCGTGGCGGACAATTTTATCTGTTTTAACATCGTTATTTCTTTGTGATGGGTAGGTGTCATTAAAATTACCCGTGCCTATGCCTAGTAGTGGCTGTTGTTGCCATATATTAAAAGTGTCTCGGGCTATTTCATCGCGAACTTCAGACTTTGAGTTGGTAGACTTCAGGCGTTGCGCAACCTTTTCCACACCAAAAAAAGTACCCACAATCGCTATGTCTATAATGAGTAGACTGCTAAGTAGAATAACCGTGGAGCGGGATTTATTTTTCATGAGTAATAATGCCAGGGCCCCGGTTATAAGCAGGCTGGCAAAAAAAGCGCTGTTGCCCATGCGTGAGCGACTTAAAACCAAGGCAATAACCATAATGGCCAGCAATAACCGCATGATAATCTTGGGGCTTAATAGTGTCTCTATGCTTTGTCTTAATTTTTGCCGCCAATTACCTTTGAGTGGTTGGCCTTGGGATAATAAAAAGCCAATGCCAATGGCCAGGCTAATCTCAAGGTAACCTGCAAAGTGGTTGCGAACTATAAAGGTGCCGGTAGCCTTACCCTGGAAAATTTCTTTTTCCATAAAAAAACCCCACTCTATTCCGCTAAGTACCATAAGGGCGCCATAAAAGGCTTGAAAGGCAGCGGCTAAAATAACTACCCATATGATGCGTTCTATTCTTTTTTTACTGTCAAGCATTAACAGGGTTAAGGCCAAGAATGAAAATAATGATAAACCCTTGATAATGGCCAGGTAGCTAGCTTGGCTAAATGAAGCTGGCGATAATATTGGTTGAATGATGGTAATGATTTGAACCAATAACATGAGTATTAGAACAGGAGTAGCTTTAGTGAAGGTGATGGGTAATTTTAACGGGCTGCTTTTTTTGTAGCGGCTATTGAGCTCGAGTAACAGTAATGTAAAGCAGGTAAGGCTGTATAGGCTCCATGCCCAGAGTTTATCTCCGCCAAAAGGCAGGGGAAGCAGTAAAATTAGCGCTTGATATAGGTGCCAACGACTCATGGCTGGTGGTACTCATTCATTAGGGGTGTAAAGCTTAATTCTTTAATGCCTAAAAAAAATGCCCAGTTAATATATCAACTGGGCATTTTAAGTGTCTTAGTTACCAATAGCGACTAAGGCAGGATATCGGTTGTAGTGTTATCAGCAACAACAACAACAGTATCTCCGCCTTCAGCTGCTGTTGCAGGAAGTTCAGATACGATCTCAGCGACGACAGTTGGGTTGTTGGCAATAACTGGGTCGGCTGCAGCTACGCTAAAGCCAGTGCTGATTGCAGCATCGCTAACGCCAGCGTCTTGGGCTGCAACTTTAACGTCAGCAACGCTTTTACCTGCTTTAACGGCAGCTACAGTGGCTGTGGCAACCACTTGTTCAGCGCTTAGTGCAGAACCTGAAGCAGTAGCAGCTTCAATTACTGTTTTAATATCTGCGCCGGCGGCTATAAGCTCAGCCACCGCTTCTTTCGCTAGTTCGGCACAGCTGGCGCCTTCACAATTGGCCGTAGCGGCCGCTAATATTTGAGCGGGAGTTGAACCGTTATTAAAATCTGCTTCAACAGAGGCGAAGGCAGGTAGTGTGGCGCTCAATAATAGAGCCATTGCTAGTTTGCGCATTTTTTTCATTCCATGAGACTAGGTATATTAGATCCGGCACAGTATAGCGAATTATTGCGCGCTGCCAATAGCTTAGTATGTGAAAATTATGAAAATACGTCACTAGACGTACCATAGCTTGTATGTAGGGCTGGCTGGCTGAGAAGCGATATAACCACTTGATATACCCTAGTTATTCCTTTTAGGGCTCTCTTCACGTATTATGCCCGCGAATTTGATTTGGTACATAGAATGGATTTTTAATATGTGCTGGAATCGTAGTTAATTCAATATGTTTCTGAAGAACACTTCAAGGATGTGGGTTGTAATACATATGAATATTGTCTGGCGCCAGTACGAATTTACTAAAGACAACCGTACACTACAAAAAAAGAAGCAAAACACATGCATAATTTGGTTTGCTAACCTGATTAGCTTGGATGAATCCATCCTGGCGGGCACGTTAGAACAAAAGCTTAATGACCTTTCACAACACGCCTATTCTAATGGGTGGCTATAACCTAAAAAAAGATCTGGGTTTTACCAATTCTGACCGGAATGAAAATAAGTTTTCTATGTGTTTTTTTTAAGAATCGAATTCAGATTAAAAGGCCCTATGCTTGTATAGCATTGATCACGAGGCACTAAGTGTGGCTTACCAGGGTAGAGTGAAATTACATCTTGAAAGCAGGCACTTATAAAATGGGATGACTTTATATTGCCTGGGTAGGCTATTAAATGAGCAGCTCGAGTGGTCTTCGATTTCCAAGTTATAAGGGTTACAAGTCTATTTTAAGTGAGAAGTGTCAAGATAGGGTTCTTTTATAGATGAAAGAGCCCCTGAATAATTTGTTGGCAGTGGTTGCGTTAGATCAAGTGCAGCATTTATTCGGCACAGATTGGGCGATTGAAGTAAGTGAAGTGCAAGCCTCAATCTACTCGGAATAAACTGCTCAAAAATTTATTCATTATTTTAAATGGCAGACATATTGTAATTTAAACTGAATGATTGTTTTTTGTCGGGGTGCTAGAAAGTGCTGGATTAGTATTTTCGGTTTGTTGTTTAAAGTGGCAAATGTTATTAGGTGTATTATGAAATCGGCGATAACTAACGGTATTAGTTTAATTCTTTCTTACTTCATGGATATTATGAGGTTTATTCGTTCATCGCAGTTGCGTAGTCCGATGAAAAATCAACTTACCGCGCAATCACATATGTTGAGAATTGCGCATGCTTTAGAAAAGGGAATGGCGTTACCAAGTCCTAGGGCGGGGTATGGTAATTCTAAAATGGTGGAGTTATTAGAGTTTGTTGATTTTTATTGTATTTCTTATGAGGTTGACTTTACATCAAGGGTTGCGGTTTCTTCAGTTGAATCTTTGCTTAAATATCACTGTCAATCAGGGCATAAGTGCACTGAAATAGAAGTTATGGTGGATGTGTTACTTGATAAGCACCCTAAGTTAAAATTGGAATCGCAGAATATTGACACTGGTATCAAAGAAGTACTTAAATCTGATGTTCTATCTGCCTTACCAAAGTCCCCAGAAGATTTTTTTAGAATGCGGAGCAGTGTTCGGCAATTTAAACAGAAAGAAATAAATTTGGAAACAATTGAAAGGATACTAACCCTGGCTAATAAGACACCTTCTGTTTGTAATCGCCAAAGCGCGAGAGTCTACGTTTATAATAATGCGGACTCAATGGCTAAAATATTGATGCACCAGGATGGTAATTCAGGTTTCGGTTCTAGTGCGGGGGCCGTATTAATGGTTACGTCTGATTTAAGCTGCTTTTATAAGTCAGGGGAGAGAAATCAATCCTTTGTTGATGGGGGCTTATTTTCAATGAGCTTGGTGTACGCCGCCCATTCAATAGGTATCGGGTCATGTATGCTTAATTGGAGTCAGGGTGCTAGATCAGATAAGGCCCTGAGGCTTGAATTTGGGATTCCGGATAATGAAGTTGTAATTATGATGATTGCAATTGGTCACTTGCTAGATAATTACGATGTAGCTGTATCACCTAGGTTAAGTGTTCAGCAGATAGCTAAATTTAATTAACTCTAAGTTTAAGTGGAAATTGGTTTCAGAGGAAAGTATGAAAATAGGTGTTGTTACATATCATGAAATTAATAATTACGGGGCTCAATTGCAGGCAGCGTCATTGCAAAGGTATATCGAGTCTAAAGGCTATGAAGTAGAGATCGTCAATTACAAGCCTATCAGAACACGTATTCGAATTTTCATGACAATTCTTAGGCCATTTCTGAAATTTAATTTTGGTGGCGGAATAAAAGAAATTAGAAAGAGAGGTATGTTTGTTTCAAATATACTTAAAATATCGCGATTGGGGAGAAAGAGTTTATACAGGGAGAGTGAGGCTAAAAAAGATTTATATGATACATATGATGTTCTTATCTGTGGCAGTGATGAATTATGGAACTTTCAGAATTATTTAGGGTATCTGGGTGTATATGCTTTAGATTTTAAGGTAAGTCAGTCAACAAAAAAACTTAGTTACGCTGCTTCACTGGGCTCATGTGAACCAGACGATAGTTTAACTGCTTCCCTTAAGGCTAGTTTAAGTGAATTCTCAAATATTTTAGTACGAGATCCTTGCACTCTAGATTATGTTGAAAGTATAGGTCTTACAGCTGATAGGGTGCTAGATCCAACATTTTTATTTGATTTTCAGACTCCTGAACCTAAGATGAAAAACTATCTAATGATTACAGGTACTTTGAGTAAACACCAGGTTGAGGTGGCAATTGATGCTGCTCAAAGATTGGGACTTAGGCCAGTCAGCGTTGGCTGTACATACCCTGGGTTTGAATCTATCTATATTGATGCCACCCCTTTGGAGTGGGTTGGGTATATTAAAAACGCATCATTTCATTTTACTTCATTATTTCACGGTGCGGTTTTTTCATTGAAGTCTAGAACCTCCTTCGCCGTTTATTCTTCTCCAGAAAAAATGCAAAAAGTAGGTTCTTTGATGGGATTATTTGAACAGACGGAAAGGGTGGTATCACTTGATGCTAATGTTGAAAAATTGCTTTCCGTAAGTAATGTTTTTTACCCTCCTAGTTTTGATGAGTTCTTTGATGGCTTGGTAGTCAAGTCACAAGAAATGCTTATTGAGAGTATTGAGAATTAACTTGACTAACAAAACAGGACTTAATGGTGGGGCTGCATTTGGGATGCTTTGGATTTCAGTGGCCGTCGTTATTAGCAAGGGAATGTCGCTTATAACTCAGGTCGCCTTGGGTTATTTGCTTAGTGTGGAAGAGTTTGGTGTTTTTGCACTTGTAGCAGGGATCATGGCAGTATCTGGAGGTTTTCAGGATCCTGGGCTCGGCAAATTACTGGTTCAAAAACAACGTGAGTTTGCAAAGTTTTTCAGTCTTGCACTCTTTCTATCTTTGCTTCTGTCCATATTTGGGGGGGGGGTGATACTGGTTGTTGCTAAGCTGTTGAATAACAATAATGAGCAGGGTGATTATTTAAATTTATTGTTTCTGATCGCTTTAACAATGCCATTAATGTCCATGTCCTTAATATTCAAAGCTAAAGTAAGCGTTGATCTTAGATTTAAGGTGATTTCAATCGCGGATATGGTTAGCGCTATCGGCTATGGAATTGCGGTTGTGATATCAGCATTATTAGGTATGGGAGTGTATAGCTTTGTCATTGGGATAGCAGTGCTAAATGTATTCAACTTTTTTTATTATTTTCGTACGGCTAAGATCAAAGAGATCAAAAAGCCTGATGTTAAATTGATTGGTGAAATTTGGAATGCCTTAAAATGGCTTGTTATGGGGTCACTCTTAGTTGGTGTTTCTTTGAGAGGGGATTATTTGATTTTAGGTGAGCTGTTAACTGAGGATGCATTAGGTTTTTATTACTTTGGTTTTATGTTGACCGCTAACCTAGGGCTGTTGTTATCGCAAGGAATTAACGGAGTATTGATGCCGAGTTTTTCAGCTATGAGAGGGGATATAAATAGAATGTTGTCCGCCTTTAGCAGGGCATCTTCGATTCTTGTTTTATCGGCTGGGTTATTGTGTTTATTGATGGTGGTGTTTTCGCCGTTTTTGGTGACAGCTATATGGTCTGGAAAATGGGATCAGGCTATTCCGGTGGCTATATTAATGGCCGTAACACTACCGCTCAGGATGTTATCACCTCTGGGTGGTGCGTTGTTAGAATCATTAGGGAGTTGGAAGTCTAGGGTGGTATTTCTTTTTGTTGATGCAGCTTCCTTGATTCTTTCTGCATTAGCCGGTGGTTGGCTTTTGGGGCTTGAAGGGGCAGCTTGCGCTGTTGCTATTCAGAGGGGAACATTTGGGTTGGCTTTATTTTATAGGGCTTCTTATGAGTTGGGGCAAAAATTTACAAAAACATTTTTCTCGGTAATTAAATACTATCTTCCATTTCTCCTAACAGTAAGTGTGATTTTTTATTGGGGGGAGGGGGTATATAAGCCAGAGGTTTCTCTTTTGGGTTTTATATCACTATGCTATGTAAGTTTGTTTTCGAGTATTGCTTATTTATTATTAAGTTTCATATTTAATCGTTCTGGTATGTTTGAAGTCTGCAGTATTATGTCTGGGTTTATTAAGTCTAGAAGAGCAAATGTATAAAAATTCAATATTTTTTAAGCTGGTAGAAGTTATATGAACAATAAGCATATCTGTTTTTGTGCTGACGGAAATTATGTTGGGTTTATTCCATCTGTTATCGAATCGATAGTTCGTAATAATCTTGATAGTTTTGTATTTCATGTGATCAGTAATGAGCCCTTATCGACTAACTTTAAATCGAATCTGATGGCTGTACCTGGCGAGGTTGATCTGATCTGGCATACGGTTAATGATTCTCAATTTGATGGATTGAAAGAAGTAGCTCATTTCACTAAGGCTATGTATTACCGTCTTCTGATTCCAGAGCTTATTGATTCAGATAAAGTTCTATACCTAGATTGTGATGTGCTGGTTCGAGGGGATATATCTGGATTATTTTCAATTGACTTTGAGGGCGAGTTTTTAGGTGCTGTTGAAAACCCGTTTTTTGGTAGAGCCGAAAAATTAGGTATGCGTAAGTCAGATGGCTATTTTAATTCTGGTGTAATGCTTATTAATACTCGTGAATGGAAAAGAAACAAAATCAAAGATCTGGTTATTGGATTGGTAAGAGATAAAGCTGATGTGCTTGAAATGCCAGATCAAGATGCATTAAATTTAGTTTTCTCAGGCTCTTGGCTAAAGCTTGACTCAAAATATAATGCGCAAATGGCGATGTTTGCTGGTTCGAAGAGTTTGCTGGGATCGAATTACTTTAATAGTGGAATCTTAGACCCTGTGATAGTTCACTTCTCAGCTAGTAATAAGCAATGGCACTATTCGTGCCCATTGAGCTACGCCCAAGAATACCGAGCTTTAAGAACTGCTAGAATGGTACCCAAGAGATTTATCCTATTGGATAGATTAATTGGTTGGTGCTATTTGATTAAGTATAAGGTTTTAGATTGGAATAGGTATATGTGATACCAAGTTTAGCGTCTTTTTATATGTATAGATAATGTTAATTATTTGACTTCTGGGTTGATATGTTAAGCAGTCTGATGAGATTTTTCGGTTCTCTACTGTATGGCGGCTAGATAACTAGCGTGGGTCATGGGTGTTTTTATATAAAGTGCTATCAAATGAATTTATTTGAAAAATTTGTTTAATTGTAAAATTAGCAAAGTTGTAAATACATTTTCAATGTTTTATTGACGAAATTGAACTATTAGGATCTTTTATTTCTTGCGGGAGATAAATATTAGTCCCTAAAGCTGGCTCTCTAGACGGAGTGATGGAACGTAATGATTAACTTTAAATCTCTTATTGCTCTTACAATAGTAATTTTATTTCCATTCTCTCTGATGGCTGTTGGTGTAGCTGAAGGTGCCAGTCATTCGTTGCCTGCCTGGTTGAGCGTTACTTGCATATCCTTTTTAATCGCAAAATTATTTTTTTTGCGAAATGATGACTACCTTTACGCTTCGTTTTTAGTGTTTTTTTATGTATTTCTTGTGCTAGCACCGATTCTTCAAACCTCAGCTAATTACTTTCCTTGGCACGATAACTATACCAAGAGCGAGATAGAAATCAGTTGGTGGATAACATTATTTGCCTTGATTAGCTTTGAATTTGGTTATGTTTTAATTCAAAAAAAGGGCGTGGTTTCAGTTGAGTCTTCTAAAGTATTGTCTAAAAAAGGAGTGAAAGCTCTATTTTTGGGCGCAGTTTTTTCAATGCTGGTAGGGATAGCAAACGTTGGATTCTCCTCTTTATTTATTCCACGGAATGAATTGGCAGTAATCCTAAGTACTTCAGTTGGTGGCGATACCTCAAAGGTAATGATTATGTCAGCCATAATGAGGGTTCCTGCTGTTATAATATTAATTCTATTTGCTAATGATTTGTTAGTGAAAATTAAGTCTGGGAGCTATACACGGGATGATTTAGCCCAGCAAAAGACAATTACCTTTTTGTTATTTGTTATTGTTGTAATAGTCAATAATCCTGTGTCAACGGCTAGGTTTTGGGTTGGCTGTATTTTTCTTTCGTTATATTTGGTGTGGTTAATAAATAAAACGGAGAAGCGTTCAGGGTACTGGTTTGGTATTAATGTTCTTATTTTGCTTCTGGCTTTTCCTGTAATGGATGTATTTAGAAAAAGTTTAGATGGGGATATTGTAAGGGCATTTCAAAACTCTGATCCAGGAAAGGAATTAGTTAAAAGCCCTGATTTTGATGCTTTTCAGCAGCAAATAAATACTGCAATAGCAGTTGAACTAGAGGGCATAAATTATGGAAGGCAGGTGATGTCTACATTACTCTTCTTTGTCCCTAGGGGGGTGTGGGAAGGGAAATCAGAGCCTACAGGAGTATTGGTTGCCAGTACGCTTGGGTACAAATTTAAAAATTTATCAGCTCCTATTAGTGCTGAATTCTATATGGATGGCAAGCTACCCGGTGTGATTATAGGCATGTTGTTACTTGGGTTGCTGTATCGAATGCTCTATCTTCAATCTGGTTTAAATAGTAGTTTAAGCACGTCATTTTTTTGTTTTTTTTGCGCGTATCAAACCTATTTTTTAAGAGGCAGTATGATGGCGGTTGTTGGCTTTGTATTTGCCTCTATTTTTTTAATACTAATTATAAAACGCTATCAGTCTACTTTGTATGAAGACGTGAAAGGTTGATTATGAAAAAAGTGAAAAATTTGTTAGTGGTTCAAGAGATATTGCCCTCGTATAGGCTTGCAGTATTTAACAGGCTGGCTCAGGAATCAAATGGTGACGTATCTGTATTGACTGGAACGAGTAGCGCTGATTTTGGAGAAGTTAACGACGCAGGACTAAACTTTCATATTATTAAAGCTTCATGGGTGACTATTCTAGGGTTGTTTAGGCATGATTGGCGAGTCGTTAAGTTATGGCGTAAGCATGATGTTATTTTGCATGTGGCCGACTTTAAATTCTTATCTTTATGGTTGCTGCTATTAATGAGTTTGGTTAGTGGAAAGAAAATATTCCTTCATGGGCAAGGGGGGTATAAAAAAAATGGACTGAGATCTAGAGCGGTCTATTTTCTCGCGCTAAGTTTATCTGATGGCTATATTTGTTATACAAATTTCTCTAGGTATTCACTTCAAAAGAAGCTGCCCAAGTTTCTTCATAAGAAGTTAAGCGTTTGTGATAATACTCTAGATATTAAGTCAGTCGATTGCGTGAATTTTGATATAACGTCTCGATCAATTTTTTATATCGGCCGGTTGCGGGAAGGAAGTGGGCTTGAACTATTGCTGGAGGCTGCGGGTTTAGTTGATGCGCATGTAGAAGTAATTGGTTCTGGTAATTCTGAATTTTTAGAAATGTTGAAGAGAAAATATTCATCTTTCGCCACATTTCATGGTGCGGTATTTGATGAAGATACCCAAATGAAAATTGCAAGTAAATGCATGCTTGGGGCATATGGAGGTGATGCTGGGTTGAGTGTTGTTCATTACATGGCTTTAGGACTTCCTGTTGTAGTGCATGGTGAAATCAATCAACACATGGGACCAGAGCCTAGTTATGTGGTCAATGGTATTAACGGCCTCATTTTTAAACGGGGTAGCGTTGAGTCTCTAGCCAAAAATATAGCCTCAATAATAGACGATAATAAATTACGACATAAGTTAGCAATAGGAGCGCTTGATACATTTGAAAATTTGAAATCACCTTCTATGGGGGAAAAGTTTGCGAAAATTATGGGACTAGATAATTGATTTTTTTAGTGGACTTACCAAAGCCAGTTCATGGCATGTCAAATGTAAACCTTGCCGTTTTAAATAAGGCCAATAAACTAGGTTTGAAACCTAGAGTGATCAATACCGTACCCTCTTATGCTGCTCGGCTGTTTAATACACGTCTATGGAGCCTGTTTAAAATAGTTCATACGTTATATTGCTATGCGCACCTACTCCTCTTGTCATTTTTTAATATTAAAGGTGTTGTATATAGGCCTATCAATGGAGGCACCGGTCAGGTTTATGACTTGCTATATATTTTGTTGTGCCGCCTCTTCTTAAATAAAATATATATACACCATCATTCTTTTAATTATTTAAATGATAAAAGCGTGCTGTTTCTTGTCTTGAATAAGCTGGCAGGCCCGTCAGCTGTGCATGTGGTGTTGGGTGAAAGAATGGGTGAACTTTTAACTCAGCTCTATGGCATTGAGGATAGTAATATCAAGGTAGTCTCTAACTTGTCTTTGTTTGCCTCAAAATCAATAGTCAACTCAAACCAAGATAGCGAGCAGGTTGTATTAGGGCATTTGGCTAATTTGTGTATCGAAAAAGGAGTAGGGGTGTTTATTGATGTTTGCCGCGCCTTAAAGGTGATGAATGTTGATTTTAAAGCCAAGGTGGCAGGCCCTTTTGCAGATGAGGCTGCTCGTAATGCCGTTTTAAAGGCGGCTGAAGAATTGCCTGAAATCGAATACCTAGGGCCACTGTACGCCAAGCAAAAAGAGGCCTTTTACGAATCGATAGACTGTTTTGTTTTTCCTTCCATGTATAAAAATGAAGCCGAGCCATTGGTGTTGTATGAAGCAGCTTTAAGTGGTGGTTACTTGATGGGTTCTCGTCGTGGCTGTATGCAAGACGTTATTTCCCGTTTAGCCGGCAGCTCCATTGAAGAGGGCTCTGAAATGGTTGATTTAATTACGCAGGCCATAAAAACGAAGGTAAAGAATAAGGGCTTTTCTTCTCAAGCCAGAACTGAACGGATGGAAGGCTTTCAAGGGGAAAGGAGTACTGCTCAAGAAGCTTTAACTGGATTGTTAGCGGAAATGGAAAGATATGAATTATCAAAGTCTAAATAAATTTTTAATGCCAGAAGGTTTTCGAGGGCGTGGGGTTATAACGGTTCAACTTTGGTGGATGGTACAATCTTCGCTGTTTGCTTGTTCGCCACAGTTTGCCTATAAATGGCGTAATTTTTTATTGCGAATGTTTGGGGCTAAAATTGGAGAGGGAGTGATAATAAGGCCAAATGTACGAATCACTTATCCTTGGAAACTATCCGTAGGAGACTATTCCCAAATTGGTGATAATGCTGAGTTATATACTTTAGGAACCATAACGATAGGTAAAAATGCTGTGATTTCCCAAAAAAGTTACTTGTGTACAGGGAGTCATGAATATCAGCTAGAAACTTTTGATATTTACCAAAAACCAATTGTTATTGAAGACCAAGCGTGGGTTGCGACAGATGTTTATATTGCGCCGGGGGTAACTATAGGCAAAGGCTCAGTTATAGGCGCGAGAAGTTCCGTATATTCTGATATGCCTGCCGGAATGATTTGTATTGGTAGTCCGGCAAAACCACTAAAGCCAAGAATATTAGCTTGAAAGTATTTCGATATTACATCTGAATACATTTGAAATATGGGGCTTATTTATTTTGGAGTATTTCTCTAAAAGTGGGGCTTGAAATTTATTTTTTTATTTTGTGGTTTAATTTATGACAAATGTTCTAGTGCTCTCGCCGTTTTTCTTCCCAGAGCCTATATCGACAGGGAAGTACAATACAATCATAGCAAAAGAAATTAGTGAAAAGGTTGAGTCAGTCGATGTCTTCTGTTCTCATCCAATTTATCCAAGCTGGAAGGTTGAGGTGACGTCTAACCAGCTAAAAGGAGTAACCGCTATTAGAGGTGGGAAATGGTTAAAATTTCCTTCGCATGCTCTTCTAAGGAGGGGGGTTCTGGAAATTTGGTTTTTGTTTTATGTTTTTTATAAATTGTTACTCACTCGTAAGAAATATAGTCATATAGTTGCAATATTTCCACCTAGTTTATTTATGTTGGTGGTGCCAATGCTTTCAAGGAAATCCAGAATTATTGGAATTGTCCATGATTTGCAAGGTGTTTATGCAAAGAATAATTCTGGTTTTATAAAAGGTTTAATTTTTTCTGCCATTAAGAAGGTAGAATCAAGAGCATTTTCTTGTTGTAAAACACTTATATTTTTGTCCAGTGATATGAAAGAAGAAGCAGAAAGAGAGTACCAGCTGGGTAGCGTTAAAAACGTAGTGCATTATCCATTTATCACAATAGATCAATTTAGAGATAATGCTGCTTTAAAAAACATCCTACCTGATAATAAATTGTCATTAGTTTATTCTGGTGCGCTTGGTGAAAAGCAGGCGCCAGAGTTATTAATAGCTTTAATGAATGCTATTGTTCAGAATAACCCTGAAATTAATGCGCATATCTTTTCACAAGGGCCTATCTTTGAAGGATTAAAGCAAGGTAATTCTCAGATAAATTTCCACGGGTTGGTAGACGAGGCTGATTTACCAGAGCTTCTTTTAAGATCGAGTATACAAATTCTACCTCAGGCAATGGGGACTTCTGATGGCTCCTTACCTTCAAAGCTACCAAATATTCTTGCGAGTAATTGCAAGATCCTGTGCATAACTGATGATGGCAGTGAACTTGTTAAAATATTAAAGAATTACTCACTTTCAGAAGTGGCAACTAGTTGGGATATTGAAAATCTACTTAAGCTTGTGGAAAAATTATTGATACAAAAATCGGTAGAAAAAACAGACGATAAATTATTAGATATGTTTAGAAAGGAATCATTGGTGGATACTATATTAGGCGGTAGCTTATGAAAACGGCTGTATTATTCGGTGGGACTGGCTTTATTGGTAGCTATCTATCTTTAGAATTACTCGAGAGTAATCGTGTAGAAAAAGTCATTCTTGCTGACTTGAATCCGATTTGTAAGGAAAGGTTTCTACCTTTATTGGAAAAATATATAGCGAGCAATCGATTAGAATATATTAAATGTGATGTTCGTAATGACATTGCTGGGCAGTTAAACCTTGAGAGTGTCGATTTTGTTGCCAACCTAGCAGCTGTTCATAGGGAGCCTGGGCATGAAGCATATGAATATTACGAAACCAATATTTCGGGCGCAGAAAATGTATGTAAATGGTGTTCTGAAATTAAGTGTTATGATTTGCTCTTTACCAGTAGTATCGCGCCTTATGGTGAGGCATTGGAATTAAAAAGCGAGAAGTCACTGCCTGTACCATTTACACCTTATGGGGGGTCTAAGTTGGCAGCTGAAAAAATACACGAAGGTTGGTCAAAATTATTGTGTGAAAATAAACTGACAATAGTAAGGCCGGGTGTAGTTTTTGGCGGAGGGGAAGGTGGAAATGTTTCTAGATTAATTAGGGCTGTTTTGGGAGGGTATTTCTTTTATGTTGGGAATCAAAAAACTAGAAAGGCTGGTGTTTATGTAAAAGAGTTGGTTGCTGCAATGGCTTGGGTTCACTATGAGGTTGGAAGTGAAAATAGGACAGAGCGTCATTTATTTAATATGTCGATGCAGCCAGCACCTTCTGTAAAGGAGTACGTAGATGTTATATGTGAAGTGGCAAAGAAAAAGCGGATTATTCCATCTGTCCCGTTTTCGCTTCTATTGGCCGCTTCATATGTTGTAAGTACAGTTACTCGAGCGCTGAATATTGATCAACCAGTTAATCCTGTTAGAATTCGAAAATTAGTAAAGTCTAACTCTATAGACCCAAAATTCCTTAGAGATAATGGCTATAAATATCGATACACTCTTTTAAGTGCTTTTAGCGATTGGAAAAAACAGGCCCCCAAAGAGTGGTAGGGGGCGTTTGTATTATTAATGG
>MAAB01030423.1_pt1 | contig 16989 bp, 11 predicted proteins | sample 1115991 | NCBI WGS metagenome assembly MAAB01 (sample SAMN04961124, study PRJNA320927) | seawater metagenome | isolation source: sample BD02T18 sea water enriched with oil for 18 days | place: USA:Gulf of Mexico | collected 2013-07-27
GGTGAGTCGGGTCGAGGTTTTGCTGTTGTTGCCGATGAAGTTCGTACGCTTGCAACACGTACCCATCAGTCAACTATTGAAATTAATACCATGTTGGCAGGTATTGTGGGTGCCATTTCTCAAATTGTTACGTCAATGGAAAGCAACCAAACGCAGGCTGATCAAGCGGTTGCTTTATCGCAAAAAACAGTTGAATCACTGTCATTAATTCAATCTAGTATTTTAAGTTTAAGCAATGTAAGTACTGAAGTGGCAAGTCAAGCTGAGCAATCACATCATCAAGTCGTTGATATGCGCTCATGGGTAGAAGACTTTAAAACAGTAGGTGATGCCGTTTGCCAAGGCAGTATGGAAGGCCGAGAAACCTCATTGAAAATGACTGAGTTAGCGATCAGTTTTAATAAATCGGTAGAACGCTTCCGTACTTGATCGCATATTAAGGCTACAACCATTATCAAAGTGTTAAAAATATTCGGCCTGTCGTTGATAACAATCTTTTATATGTTCGATCAGCAGACGTACTTTTTGAGATTGATGTTTGGTATAAGGATATACCGCATAAATCCCCAGTTGACGGCCGTGAAACTCAGGTAATAATTGCACTAAATCACCGCGTTGCATGTCATCATAAACACTACAACGTGGCACATATACTATGCCATATCCAGCAAGTGCTGCTTTACGTAGGGCTTGTGAGTTATTGGTGGCAAAGTTCCCCGATATTTTTACATAATAGGCTTCGTCTGATTGACTAAAATACCAATCATGGGCACCTTTATCTTGATAGGTATACGCCATACAGTTATGTCTTGATAATTCTTGTGGTGTTTTTGGGATACCATGTCTTTCAATATAAGTTGGCGCACAACATACGATCCAATTTGATTGCAATAGTGGTTTTGCAATCAAGCTTGAGTCACTTAATACCCCAGTTCTAATAGCTAAGTCTTGTCCCTCTTTAATCAAATCAACGAACTCATTTTCTAATCGCATCTCTACACTTAATTTGGGGTGGCGCTGACAAAATTCAGCAACGGCTTGCGCGAGTATCAACTCTCCTGAAATGGTTGGCACTGTCATTTTTATCGTGCCTGACAAACCTTCACTAAAACTACTTACCGCACTAACTGCATCATTTACTTGCTTATTAATGTCTTTTGAGTGGTTGTAAAGTACCTCGCCTGCTTCCGTTAAACTTAAACGTCTTGTTGTTCTATACAATAGTTGAATGCCCAAACTTTTCTCAAGTTTTGATATTTTTTTACTCAGTGCTGCGGGTGATATATCTGCCAACTGGGCAGCTTTGTTGAAGGACTTAGCTTCAACAATTAATGAAAACAAAGCCAATTCGCTAGCATTAGGCATTTATTATGCTCCTTTAGTTAATAATGAATTTATTATAACCCTATTCATAATTAATGTCGTTAGGTATAGATTGTATAAAATTATAACAAAGCACCTACTGAACATGAAAGTAGGGCGAGGATAAAATATGTCAATTACACTACAAGCTTTACTCGCGTTTATGCCGATTGCACTGTCGGCAGTATTACTAATCGGTCTTCATTGGCCAGCAAAAAAGGCTATGCCTGTTGTTTACACCGTAACAGCAGCTATAGCCTTTTTTGCCTGGGAAATGAGCTTTAATCGAATCATTGCTAGTTCAATTCAAGGACTAATGATCACTATTGCTGTGCTGTGGATTATCTTTGGCGCAATAATGTTACTTAATACCTTGCAGCACTCTGGTGCCATTTTACGTATAAGGGCAGGTTTTACTAATATCAGTCCTGATCGTAGGGTGCAGGCAATTATTATTGCTTGGCTTTTTGGTTGTTTTATTGAAGGGGCATCAGGTTTTGGTACACCTGCCGCTATTGCTGCGCCTTTACTGGTTGCGATTGGTTTTCCTGCAATATCAGCGGTAATGATTGGTATGATGATTCAGTCAACACCAGTGTCATTTGGCGCGGTAGGTACCCCCATTATCATTGGTGTTAGCAGTGGTTTAGATAAAAGTAATCTCACCGAACAGTTAATTGCTAATGGCAGTAGTTGGGAGCAATTTTTACGACTCATTACTTCAGAGGTTGCCGTGGGGCACGCTATTGTAGGCACGTTAATGCCACTCTTTATGGTGGTAATGTTGACGCGATTTTTTGGTCAAAATAAAAGTTGGAAAGAAGGTTTTGAAATCGCTCCTTTTGCAATCTTTGCCGGCTTAGCATTTACCCTACCTTACGCACTAACGGGTATTTTTCTTGGCCCTGAATTCCCTTCACTTATTGGCGCCTTGGTTGGTATGGCTATTGTTGTACCGCTTGCAAAACGTGGCTTTCTTATGCCAAAGAAAGCATGGGATTTTGCACCGAAAGAACAATGGCCTGCTCACTGGTTAGGCAAAATATCATTTAAACAAGATAACAACCAAGCTAAAACATCAATGTCATTAACAAGAGCCTGGTTACCGTATTTACTTGTGGCAATTATTCTTGTGCTTAGCCGTGTTTCAACTGAATTTAAAGCGTTATTAAAGGGTCTTTCATTTGGCTTTAGCAACATCCTTGGTGAAGTAGGCATTAGTGCAAGTGTTCAGCCTTTATATCTACCCGGTGGTATCTTGTTTTTTGTGTGTATTCTGACGTTATTTTTACATCAGATGAAGTTTAAACAAGTGGTAGATGCGGCTAAACAGTCAACGACTACGTTAGTGGGCGCAGGTTTTGTACTTATCTTTACTATCCCTATGGTACGTATACTAATTAACTCAGGTGTTAATGGTGCTGATCTCGCTGCCATGCCGGTTGCCATGGCCAGTTTTGTTGCGCAAACGTTTGGTGATCTGTACCCGTTATTTGCACCTAGCATTGGTGCTCTTGGTGCTTTTATTGCGGGTTCAAATACCGTGAGCAATATGATGTTAAGTCAATTTCAGTTTGAAGTGGCTAATGCACTGTCTGTTTCAGGTGCTGTACTCGTCGCTTCACAAGCTATAGGTGCAGCAGCAGGCAACATGATAGCAATTCATAATGTGGTAGCAGCTTCCGCAACGGTTGGTTTATTGGGGCAGGAAGGTAGAACATTGCGCAAAACTATATTACCAACTATTTATTATGTAATAGCTGTCGGTGTGCTTGGGTTTATTGCTATCAATGTCTTCAACGTCAGTGATCCTCTACTCGGCTAAGTAATGGGCTAATTAAATAGCCATCAAAAACTTGCAGCTAGGCTTGTCCTAAATTATGCCTAGGTTTGCAAGTTGACAAACTAATGTAGCTATTTTTATCAGGTAGCCATTTCAGCAGTATTGAAATGATTGATCAATGCTATTTTTTGAAACTGTAATTTTTACCAAACGGGTTAATTTATTGGGCAGCTTAGAGTTACATTAGCGAGCTTAAAACAAACATAATGAGTCAAGCATAGTTAGTCTATATTTCATTCGTTTTGTGATGTTATCAGTTTGCTAATGAGCTCCCGAAGGGCGAGTTTAAAAGGTTTACATGCGGCGTAATTGATTTTGACTAGGGAACAACCATTCTCTTCAAACAATGCTTTACTTCTAAACCTTTTCATTCTCACTAAGTGATCAATAAATTAGTTCGATTGGTATTACACTAATAGAGAGCAACCTATGCAACAACTTAACACTCAGCATCTCCGTGACTATCCTAAAAAGCCAAAGCAGGTTTATTTATTTGGTACTTGTATCGTTGATAGTTTTTTTCCTGATACGGGCATGGATGCTATCGAATTACTTGAGCGCGAAGGCATAGAGGTAATTTATCCACAGGGGCAGAGTTGCTGTGGCCAACCGGCCTATAACTCTGGTTATAAAGATGAAGCTAAAGCGGTAGCTTTGTCACAAGTGAAACAATTTCCTCTTGATATTCCTGTCGTTGTGGTCTCGGGATCTTGCGGTGGCATGATGCGTCATCACTACCTTGATTTGCTTGGTGATGACCCTGAAATTAATAACTTTTGTCAGCGTGTTTTCGAATTGACTGAATTTTTGGTGCACGTACTGCACTTAAAACCTGTAGATCAGGGGCCAAAAGAAAAAGTTGCGTTGCATACTTCTTGTGCGGCTAGAAGAGAAATGGGCGTACACATTACAGGCAATAAATTGATTTCTCAACTCGAGAACGTTGAGTTGGTTATCCATGATTATGAAAGTGAATGTTGTGGTTTTGGTGGCACTTTCGCAGTTAAACATGCTGATATATCAGCTGCCATGGTGGCTGATAAAAGTAAGCATCTTGTTGCAACTGATGCCGTTAGGTATGTTAGTGCTGATCATGGTTGTATGATGAATATAAATGGCGCACTCGATTATCAAAAACAATCATTGCGTGGTGAACATATTGCGAGTTACTTACTTAATCGTATCAAAGGTACTTCGTCTAAGGGATCACTATGAAACATATAATTGAAGAAGAAAGCAAATATGCTGCCTCTGCTAAAGCCTTTCGTGCGAATGTTGCAAGAGATCTCGGCAATGAAGAACTAAGATCAAACTTTAGGGGCGCGATGGATTATTTGATGGATAAGCGTAAAAGTGCTTTTTCATCAGCAGATGAACTTGAAGTATTACGCGAACAGTGCAAATTAATCAAACAGCGCTGTTTGGCGAAGTTACCGCATTTGCTTGAGCAATTAGAAGCTAATCTTGAACAAAATGGTATCAAGGTGCATTGGGCTGAAACAATAACTGAAGCAAATGAAATTATTGCCCAGCTTATTGCTGATAAAAAGGGTAAATCAGTCGTTAAAGGTAAATCTATGGTGTCAGAAGAAACGGCACTAAATGACTACCTTGAAGAACGAAATGTCGAATGTCTTGAGTCAGATATGGGTGAGTACATTGTACAATTGGCCAAAGAGCATCCGTCTCATATCATCATGCCGGCAATTCATCAAAATAAAAAACAAGTAGCTAAATTATTTGCTGATAATATTGAAGGCTTTGAATACAGCACCGATGTTGACACCTTAATTCAGCAAGGTAGAGAAGTACTTAGAAATAAATTTTGTCAAGCAGATGTCGGCATCTCAGGTGTTAACTTTGCGGTAGCAGAAACGGGTACACTCTGTTTAGTTGAAAACGAAGGTAATGGTCGTATGTGTACGACAATACCTGATTTGCACATTGCCATTACAGGTATTGAAAAAGTCGTTGAACACTTAGCAGATGTACCACCGCTATTGAGTTTGTTAACGCGAAGCGCTACCGGACAAGCTATTTCAACCTACTTTAATATGATCAGTTCAGCTCGAAAGCCAGGTGAAAAAGATGGTCCTCAGGAAGTGCACTTAGTTTTACTTGATAATGGACGTAGTCAAGCCTTTGCCGATGAAGAATTAAAGCAAACATTACAGTGTATTCGTTGTGGTGCTTGTATGAACCATTGCCCTGTGTATACCCGTATAGGCGGTCATGCCTATGGCACTGTATATCCGGGACCAATTGGTAAAATGGTTTCACCGCATATGTTAGGGTTAGAAGCGACGACTAATTTACCGACAGCATCAACCTTATGTGGGGCTTGTGGTGAAGTTTGCCCCGTTAAAATCCCTATTCCAAAGATATTATTGCGTTTGCGCCAAGAGAGTGTAAAACCTAAAAATCAGCAACCTGAAATAATGAAAGGGCAGGGAGCAGGTCGCAGTAGTGTGGAAGCACTCATTTGGAAAGTATGGGCACAAGTGCATAAATCACCAACTATGTATGCTTTATCAATGTGGGGATTAACACGTTTTCGCTTTTTAATGCCTAAGAAACTGGGCGGCTGGACAAGTGTTAGAACAGCACCTAAACCGGCGGCAACGACTTTACACCAGAGAGTGAAAGCTAAACAAGAAAAAGCGAAGCAATCACAGCAAGAGCGAGGCTAACCTTATGACAAATACTAAAGCGGATATCAAAGCAGTCAGTAAAACAGCACGTGGCAATATTCTTGCAAAATTGAAAGCGGAAGTCAGTGGTGCAGATTATGACAAATTGCCTGAAGAAGTGCCTTTTAACTACCCCGAGTTCAGTCGTGAAGAAAATTTAGCGCAGTTTATTTCTGAACTTGAAAAAAACCATGCACAAGTGATCAAAACCACCAAAGCAAATATGGCATCGGTTATCAGTGAGCAGCTTAAGGCGCTAAATATTAGCAAACTTTTGTATGGTGAAAATGATGATCATCGTGAAGTCATTACAGCGTTAGATAGCAAGATAGATTTGCAAGCCTATGATTTTTCGATTGATAACAATAAAGAAATGCTCTTTAATGAATGCCCAGCAGCTTTGTCTAGCTCGCGCTGCTCCATTGCAGCAACAGGATCCATTGTTTTATGGCCTGACGAAAATGAGCCAAGAAGTTTATCATTAGTACCGCCAGTGCACTTTGTGATTGTCGATGCCAATGAGTTATATGCCGACTTTGCCAGCCTGATGAAGGCACAGCAATGGCAAGATAAATTACCAACTAACGTTGTATTAATATCAGGACCATCAAAAACGGCTGATATTCAACAAACGTTAGCTTATGGTGCTCACGGCCCGAAAGCATTAATTGTTTTATTAATAAATATTTAATACCAAACGGATAAATTTATTGCTCAGTTTAGAGCTACAGTAGCGAGCTTAAAACAAGCAAAATGAGTTAAACATAGTTAGTCTATATTTCTTTCACTTTGTGATGTTATCAGTTTGCTAATGCGCTTTCGAAGGACGAGTGCCTAATAAAAGGTAAAGGCTTACATGAGGCGTTATTGATTGAATAGAATAGCTATTTTATTCAATCAATGCCTTGCCTCTAAGCCTTTAATTCTCGCTAAGTGAGCAATAAATTAGTCCGATTGGTATAATACCAAACTTGGAAAGATTTTATGTTACCTGAACATTATCAAATGCTTGCCAAACAAGTTGCTGAATTTATACCAGCATCACGCATTATTACTGATTATACTCGCCGTTTAGCTTATGGTGTTGATGCAAGTTTCTATCGTTTAGTGCCCCAATTAGTACTTATTCTAGATAATGAAGCTGAAGTAGTCAGGGTAATTAAAGCGGCAGCTCACGCTAAATTACCTGTCACCTTTAGAGCCGCGGGTACCAGTCTATCGGGACAAGCACAGTCAGATTCTATTTTGATCATGCTTACCAATAATTGGCGTAACCATGAAATAGTCGATCTTGGCCTGAAGATAAAATTGGGGCCGGGTGTTATTGGGGCAGATGCGAACAAGTATTTATTACCTTATGGGCGAAAAATTGGCCCTGACCCCGCGTCAATCAATACCTGTAAAATTGCGGGTATTGCCGCTAATAATGCCAGTGGTATGTGTTGTGGTGTTGCGCAAAACAGTTATCAAACACTTGATAATATTCGCCTTATTTTACATGATGGTAGCATTCTTGATACCGCTGATGAAGCGAGTATTTCTGCCTTTAAAAAAAGCCATGTACAGTTGTTAGAACGCTTACATATCCTCGCCATTAAAACCCGCAGTGATGAGAAATTAAGTGCGTTAATTAAGCATAAATACCGATTAAAAAATACCACGGGTTATGCTATTAATTCCCTGATTGATTTTGAAGACCCTATTGATATCCTTGCTCATTTAATGATTGGCTCAGAAGGCACTTTAGGTTTTATTTCTTCTATCACCTATAACACGGTTATAGAGCATAAATACCGTGCTTCCTCGATAGTGTTTTTTCCCGATACGCGCACTACTTGTTCTGCGGTTAGCGCATTAGCTGATGCCAATGTATCTGCCGTTGAATTGATGGACAGACGATCGTTAGCTTCAGTTAGTGATATGAAAGGCTTACCCGAATTTATCAAAACACTCGGCAAAGATGTTGGCGCACTGTTGATTGAAACGCGCGCAGCAAATCAGCAATTATTAACGGAGCAAATTGCAGATTTAGAAAATTTATTAAGTGATTTCAAGCAAACCAATGTTATCAAATTTACTGATGTTGCAAGTGAGTACTCACAACTTTGGGCTATTCGAAAAGGCACATTCCCAGCCGTTGGTGCGGTGCGGGAAACAGGTACTACGGTTATCATCGAAGACGTTGCTTTTCCTGTTGAACAACTTGCTGATGCGGTTGCTAAGTTACAAGGGCTTTTCGAAAAATATCACTATGATGAAGCGATTATTTTTGGTCATGCCCTTGATGGTAATTTACATTTTGTTTTCACACAGGATTTCTCAACGCAGTCAGAAGTAGATCGTTATCAGTCTTTCATGGATGATGTTTGTCAGCTAGTGGCTGTAGATTATCAAGGCTCATTGAAGGCTGAACATGGTACTGGGCGAAATATGGCACCCTTTATCGAATTAGAATGGGGCAAAGAAGGCTTTAGTTTAATGCAGCAGTTAAAGGCATTATTTGACCCTAGTTTCTTACTAAACCCTGGCGTTATCATCAATGATGATCCGTTAGCCCATATTAAAAATTTAAAAAACTTGCCTGCAGCACATGACATTGTCGATAAATGTATTGAATGTGGATTTTGTGAACCGGTCTGTCCTTCAAAAGGATTGAGCCTAACGCCTAGGCAACGTATTACCACTTATCGTGAAATTCGTCGCTTAACAGCTTCAGGTGATAGCCCTCAAATGTTAAGAGAACTTGAAAAAGATTTCAACTACCTAGGCGTCGATACCTGCGCTGCAACAGGGTTGTGTGCGGATCGCTGTCCTGTGGGCATTAACACTGGTGATCTTATCCGAGATCTTCGCAGTGTTAGAAATAGTAAATACCAAGGGCTATCGCAAAAGCTTGCGAACAACTTTGCCAGTATAGAAAAAATGACACGAGTTTCTTTGGCCATTGCTGGTTTTAGCCAACGTTTACTTGGTAATAGTGTGATGGGCGGATTAACGGGAACGGTGCGTAAATTATCAGCCAATAATATTCCTTTATGGAGTAAATACTTACCAAATAAAGCTCGCTATCAACCTAAAGTGATTTCAAACTATAGTAGCGTTAAACCCAAAGTTGTTTATATACCAAGTTGTGCCAGTCGAAGTATGGGACAAGCGGTAGATGCAACTGAGCAACGTTCATTAACTGAAGTGACCTATGCAGTATTAGCTAAGGCAGGTTTTGACATTATTAGCCCTGACTTTACCGGTGAATGTTGCGGTATGCCATTTAATAGTAAAGGTATGTTTGATGAAGCTGAGCAGAAAAGGAGTTCATTGTTAACTAAGTTAACAGAGTTGAGTGATAATGGTCAGCATCCTATTTTGATTGATACTAGCCCATGTAAATCGATGTTGTTAGAAAACACAGCCGCGACGGCAAATTTATCCATCTATGAGCCGGTAGGTTTTACTGCCGATGTACTGGCGGAACATTTAGCGTTTGAGCAATTAAACGATACCATCATGTTGCATGTCACTTGTAGCAGCAGGCGTATGGGTTTAGCAGATAAAATGGAACAAGTTGCCAAATTATGTAGTCATAATGTTGTTATTCCTGAACATATCCAGTGTTGTGGTTTTGCAGGAGATAAAGGTTTTACCACCCCTGAGCTGAATGAAAATGCGTTAGCAACGTTAAAAGAACAAGTGCCTTCGGGCTGTTCTGTGGGGTATAGCAACAGCAGAACCTGCGAAATAGGTTTATCACATCATGCGGGAATCGATTATCAATCCATTCTTTATTTGGTAGATAAAGCAACAACGAGTAAAGAAGTTTAGGCACTATAAATAAAGTAAGTGTTGTTATTAACATTTTCATGGAGATAAGCCGTTAAGCGTTATCTCTATGAAAAATTATAGTTAGACTTCATTACATGATAAATGGATAACTTATTCTGGCAAACGCTTAATCAATAGTTGATGCTTTCAAATCTATTCCCGCTATTAATAGCTGGTGAGATTCATGCAAAAACGTGCTTTTTACCCCGAGGGAATATTGGTATTACATTAGATAAGGGCCTCATTGTTATGGGAATTGAAGGGCCTTGTAATGTTGAGCTTTTTGAACTGATGCCTGAAAAATTAACGTCATTAAGAGCAAACTTAATATCGATAACTATACTGCTTTAGTCCTTCAATCACAAAGGCTCTTTGCAAAAAAGCATACACAGATTCTGGCGTGAATCATCGCTATTCATTGATAACATTAATGCTACTACTTGGTTAAGAAAATGTATGCGGGCTACTTAATTATCCGTTAAAGTTTTGGATATATTTGATTTCTTCCAGAATTTTTTGCTTGGTATAAGTACTTGTCTGCACAATTGATTATTTCATCAATACTTTGATCGTCATTAAATTGCGCAATGCCCATACTCACCGTTAATTCAATTTGTTTATCTTGATAATTGACTAGGTGACCTTGCAGTTTTTGCTGAATCTTTACTGCTAAAGCATGCGCATTTTTTGCAACTGTTTGCGGTAAAATAAATAAAAACTCTTCCCCGCCCCAACGAGCAACACAATCTTGTTCTCTTATACTGTGGGTAAATATTCTTGCAAGTTCTATTAATACTGTATCACCAGCGTTGTGTCCGTATAGATCATTAATTTTTTTAAAATGATCAACATCACAAATAATGATAGACAAGGGTTCTTTGCTTCGTAGTAATCTTGCCTGTGCTCGCTTTAAAATACAGAGTGCATCACGGCGGTTGGACAATTGAGTTAAGGGATCGAAATGGGCAAGCTGTTGGTATTTTTTACTTAATTCTAGTGTGTGCTGATAAGATTTTTCACGAGAGTATTCGTACAAAGCCGAGAGAAAGGTAACGGTTAAAAAGGAATAGAGTAACCGTAATTTAAACTCTGTACTGTAGGGAGCATGAGCAATAATATCTGTGGGCATAAACATTAGAGTACTGATGATGGCTATAAATAGTGCAATATCGATCAGTCCGCGCTTTAAACCGTGAATAAAAACTGAAACAGGTGCAACAATAAATATCCATAAAGGCCCTGTATTTTCAACTCCTCCTGAGTAAATTAGGTAGAACATTAAGAAATAAAGAGAGTAGAGAATAATAGCGGAACTTAACTTTATATTTTTGTATTTATGATAAGCAAAATAACCAAGGAAGTAGGTAAAAGAAGCAAAAAATAACCAGGCAGCTAAAACAAAATTGTTGTTGAATAGCCCAACGAGTCCCATGATAGCGGTAATTGACATACCGACCAAGGCGAATAAAGACACAACATGCGCTTGTTGTTGACCTTCATTATCAAGACTGTTTAGTTGGGGGTCTTCATACAAAGAATATAATCCTAATAGTGGAATAAGCGAATGTCACAGGATAACTTAACATGATACTTTTGTAATAAATACTAGCGTGCGATTTTATAAAAGACAAGTGTCTGTATCATTGGGATGAAAAGCCGTTGTGGCGCTATAGATTTAAATTATCGCGCCTAAGAATAAAAATTAACAATCAATGTTATATGTATTTTTTGGAGGTGGGTACATAGCGAATGAAAGCTTATAGGGTAAACAGTGCATTAGTAAATACTTGATTAGAGTCACATAAGCTAATCTGCTCGGATAATTTTATTTCTTCCATTTGTTTTACCAAGATATAGTGCTTTATCTGCAGCGCCAACTATAGAATCAACAGATGTTTTTTGCTCCGGTGCAATAGTAACAACCCCTACCGTTAAGGTGACAAAGTGACTCGTTTTAGACTTTTCATGAGGAATCTTCATATTCTCTATCGCAGAACATAAACGTTCTGCAACCAGAGTAGACTGTTGCTCAGATGTGTTGGGAAGGATAATAGCGAATTCCTCACCGCCATAACGACAATTTGCATCTGTCATTCTTGCTACGTTGCTACAAATACATTGCGCTACTTGTTTCAGGCAATTGTCGCCTTGTTGATGACCGTAAAAATCATTAAACAACTTAAAATGATCAATGTCGCAAAGAATGAGAGACAAAGGTTGCTTTTGGCGATAATGTCTACTTATCTCTATTGTCAGTTGCTTATCAAAATACCGGCGATTATACATCCCCGTTAAGCCATCCTGATAGGTGAGTACTTCCAGCTGTTTATTTGCAGCGATTAAGTCACTTGCTTTTGCGTTTAAGGAGGCAGTTTTTTCTTTTACCTGTTCTTCAAGCGTTAAAACAAACTGCTTCTGCCTCGCTATTTCTGTCTGTTGTAATCGTGTTCGAAAATAAATAGCAATAAACACAACAAGTAGCGTTAACAATGCATATAAACTATATGCCCACCATGTTTTCCAAGGAGGGGGAGAGACATATAAGTTTATGGATAATATTTTCTCACCCCATTTACCACTGCTGTTTGTTGCTTTGACTAAAAATTTATATGAGCCACCATCTAAATTAGTAAAAGAAGCGACATTTCGATTACCAATATCAATCCAATTATCATCATAACCTTCTAGTTTATAAGTATAGAGGTTTTTACTAGGGGAAATAAAATCTAATACTGAGAATTCAAATGAAAAAAAGTAATCAAGGTAAGAAAGCTGAATATCAGTTACATAAGAATAAGGGGTTTCAAGCTTTACCGAGTGCCCCATTGTATTGAACCCGGTTAAAATAATATTGAACTCACTGTCATTTGCTTCAATAGCTGAAGTATTAAAAAACTCAATACCTCTTTGACTGCTCGTAAACAGTGTTTGATTTCCACCTTTTACCAAGCTATTTGGATAATAATTTAATCCTAATAACCCATTATAACTGTCAAAGTTGGTCACAGTTCCGGATATTGGGTTTAGCTTCGAAATCCCCTTATTTGTTGTCAGCCATAGATGACCATTATTATCATCTTCAATTGCACGTATTAACGAAGTCGGTAAACCATTTTTTTTGCTAAAATGTTTAAAGCTATTTGTTTTCGGCAGGTATAAATTGAGGCCTTTTTGCGTAGCTACCCAAATATTTCCATCGCTAGATTGGTGTATATCCTGAACTATTTTCCCTAGTAAACTGTCTTGTTTATTATGCTCACTTTTATAGGAAATAAATCCTTGGCTACTATCATCCCAAAGATTGATGCCATCACCCGTGCCAACCCAAATGTTTTGCTCGTTATCTTTAAATATCTCCAATACCTCCGGATGAGATAATCCGAAAGATCGATCTAAATGAATAAAAGATTTTGTCAAAGGGTTATAGCGATAGACACCATTCTTATAAGTCCCAATCCAAAGGTTGCCATCTTTATCAGTATTAAGCGCGCGCAACTCTCTAAATTCGTTATAGTTAGGATCAGATTTCGGATATTTTATTAAATCAATTTTCTTTGATTGCAAATCAAATTTTGCTAAACCATCATCTTGTGCAATCCATAAAATATTGTTTTCATCAAGCAATATAATGGGTTTTTCTAATAACCTATTTTCCCCATAACCATTTTTGCTGCTAAAGATTGGTGCGGATAATCTCTCTAGCTTTTGCGATGAATTTTTCCATTTATATAATTCAGATGAAGAAGAAACAATTAACAAATCACCATTAGCATCAACGGTTATACCATTTGGCGCTGTTAGAGAAGAACTATTAATCGATTTAAATTTACGATGAGGTACTATTTTATATATACCGTGAGTCTCACTAGTAACCCAGATGGTTCTAGAGCTATCTTCGAAAATAATTCTTAAGCCGTTATTATGCTCAAGTTCAAACTGCTCAATTTGAAGACTTGAGCTTGATTGTCGGAACAGACCTTTACTTGATACAAACCAAAGGTCTCCTTTGTGATCCTCAATCATGGAATTGACTTGACCTAGGTATTCATCATTAAGGGTTTTTAAGGGAGTAAATAGTCTGCTGTGTTTATCGAAATTATAGGGGCCTTTTTGTGTACCGACGTATAATTTATTGTTTGATGTTTTTAAAATACTTCTAATTTCGTTTGCACCCGTTGGAGTTGGGTTATTTGGGTCAGGAAAAAAATGAGAAAACGTTTTATTCTTTTTATCGTATAAATTTAAGCCATAACTTGTAGCAATCCATAAGCTTTGCTTATCATTCTCTTCAATATCCCATATTCTATTATGAGATAAACCAGCGCCTAGCTCATTATTTTTCTCAATATGCTCAAAGCTATTATCACCTAAGTATCGGTTTAAGCCATGATCATAGGATCCGAGCCAAATAGTATCATCTTGATCATGAAATAAGGACTGTATGCGATTAGATGAGATAGAATCGTTCCGGAGAGGATCTTTGATAAAATGGTGAAACGTTCCTGTTTTTGGGTCATAAAGATTCGCACCGCCCCCCCAAGTGCCAACCCATATCCTCCCATCACGATCTAGCATGAGATTACCCGCATCATTATGCGATAATCCGTTTGTACTCATACTATCAAATTCAAAGAGGGTTACTTTTCGGCTATCGTAACGCATAACGCCATTTTCGGCAGTGCCAAACCAAAGTAAACCTTGGTTATCTTGAATAATTGAATATATCTCAGAAGAAACAAAACCATCGTCTTCAGTTAACATTTCGACAGAGTACTCATTAATAAGCTCTGAAGAGAGTTCATTACTATATGCTGGCATACAAATGCCAACAAGAAATAGAATAAAATACATAAAGCGATTAAAAAACAATGAAATATATCTCATAGACGTTATAGCTATTAAAGCTAAGCGCAGAACAAAAAAGCACCAAAGGTACTATTTTAGTTTATTTATCAGGCGATTACTATGATAAAAAGGTGATACTTTGCTTATGACAAGATTATATTTTAAACGAAAAAACAAAAATAAAAAGGCAGGCTAACTTAGCAATACTCTAATTTGTGACAATTATGACTTTCCGATTGCCTAACGGTGAGGTTTTATGTACTTCAATAAAGTTACTATTATTGAAAGTGAATGGTATTTAATTAACAAATAAAAAAATAGCCTGTTGGATGAACAGGCTAAATGTAAAGCAAACAGAGATTCACTGTATGTGAACAAAGTGCTTAAAAAGTGCGAGAAACGCCTAAAACAAATCGAAAATCTGCATTGTCTGCATCATCAATATCGGTATTTATTACGGCAGCAGTAAAATCAAAATCAAAAAAAGTTTTTGCAACCGTTGCGCTGTAATCTATATACTCAGCATCGTCAAATGCATCACCCATGGTATAACCAGCTTGCAGAGTTAAGGCATACTCTTGAGGTAATTCGATATCGTAAGCCGCTGAAATATATTGTGCTGAATCTCCAGTATTTACATAATCAGATGCATAGCCAAGACCTAGCGTGAATGAGTTAATATAAGCGTTAAAAAGAAATTCGCCGTAATCAGAGTCATCTGCTGAGCTGTAACCCTGATAGGTGTAGTAGTTATACATTACATCATATGAGAACGTATCATTCACTTCGCCAAAGTAACCTGCGTAGAAGTCTATTTCTGCGTTGGCATCATCTTCAAAGTCAACATTTGATGCCCAAACACCAGCAAAAAATCCACTTTCATGTTCATAATCTAAACTAGCCTGAATAGCTGGCGAGCTATCTGTTTGACTAACACCCCTGAACACATAATCCGACGTTAATGTTCCGGTAACACTTACTTCTGCAGAGACAAGTGGAGCTATAGCCGTAAGGGCGAGTGTTGCTGCTAACAATTTAATTTTATTCATGTTATTCCTTTTTTTATGGTTTTATGGTTTTTAAATTAAATCAAATTAAATACAATTTAATGTACTTTCGCTTTTTAATTAACCCCCATATGGGTGCTAAAAAATAAATAACAGCTCGCTTCTAAAGGCTACAAAGTCACGCTAAAAAGATGGCGGTGTATGCGCACTAATAATTTTACAAACCTTTTTCGACGTGTTTTTAAACTTATGCGGTAAATTTGTCGAAAATTTGTAACTATCACCTTTAGTTAGCTTAAAACTACGTCCTGCCACTGTTATCTCAATACTTCCTTCGATTACCGTACCTGCTTCCTCACCGATGTGAGTGATCATATCTTTGCCAGTACTTGAACCGGGTTGATAACGTTCAATCAAAAAGGCAAGCTTAGAGTCGGGTTGGTTTGAGCCAACTAACTGTAGTTCGACGCCATCACTGCCAACATCAACTAAAGTGTCTTTTTTAAAGACTACTTGAGATTCAGTTGGGATTTCTAACGTGAAAAACTCAGTAACCGTTAAGGAAACACCTTCTAAAATTTTCTTTAAAGAGCTTATTGATGGGCTTACAGCATCTCTTTCTATCATTGAAATCGTGCTATTTGTTAAACCAACGCGTTTTGCTAATTCACGTTGTGAAAGCCCATACATTTCTCTAACTTCTTTTAACCTTTTGCCTACGTCCATAATTACCCTTAATAAACTAACTACACTGACAGGCAGTACCTGTTTTGAAAAAGAGTTAGTTTATTACATTAATGGGCTTAACTGTATGCTTCATTTTCTTTGTATTTTCGGCAAGCATCACCAAAGCTTTTAAAAATTTCATTATAAAAAGGGTTTTCAGCTATTTTCCACTCAGGGTGCCACTGTAATCCTAAATAATAACTGGCGTTATCAGCCAATGAAAAAGCTTCAATCAGGCCATCAGGCGCAGTGCCTTCAACTCTTAAAGAGTCTGCTAATTTATCTACGCCTTGACCATGCAATGAGTTAACTTGTTGGATTAACTCTCCCTTCATGATCGTAGATAATATGCCAGTTTCAGAAAGATTTAAGTTATGAGACAAACTGTATTGCTCATCCATTGAAAGCGATTTATCTTCTCGGTGCTCTGTCATATTGTCGAGCTCAAATACTTGCTGGTGTAATGTGCCGCCAAGGGCAACATTCATTTCTTGAAAACCTCGGCAAATACCCAAGACAGGAATTTTTAGCTCTACCGCTTTTTTTAATAAGGTTAAATTGGTGATGTCGCGACTAGGATCTCGGGGCATATCGACGCCTAATTCAGTACCGCCAAAATGATGTGGTTCCATATTAGAATAACTGCCTGTTAAATATATACCATCTAAATGGGGTAATATTTCTAACATGGCTTCAC
>MAAB01038471.1_pt1 | contig 16981 bp, 14 predicted proteins | sample 1115991 | NCBI WGS metagenome assembly MAAB01 (sample SAMN04961124, study PRJNA320927) | seawater metagenome | isolation source: sample BD02T18 sea water enriched with oil for 18 days | place: USA:Gulf of Mexico | collected 2013-07-27
CGTTTGTCTGGAGAGATAGAAACTTGCGTTGATGTGACATTAAAATTGATATAGCCGCGATCTAAATAAAAGGAGCGCAAACTTTCAATGTCCGCTGAGAGACGCTCTCGAGAGTACCTGTCACTCTTGCTAATCCAGGACCACCAAGTGGGTAATTGTGATTTGAATAACTCTTTTAGCTGTTCATCATCAAACACGCTATTACCGATGATATTGATATGGTTAATCAAGGCTATGCGGCCTTCCACTATGGTAATGTTAACCGCTATTCTATTGCCGATTGTCGGTTCGATTTTAGCTTCAATTTGAGCATTGTAGCGCCCTTGCGATGCATAGGCGTCTTTTAATTGAGTCTTGATCTTGTCTAGAGCAGAGCGCTTGAAGACGACCCCCTCTTTCAAACCGGCTTGCTCTAACCCTTCTAGCAACTGTTCCGATTTTAGTACCTTATTGCCTTTAAGACGAATTTTACTAATAGCCGGACGCTCGACAATCTTCAGAATAAGCACATCGCCTTCGCGCTCCACTTGAATGTCTTGAAAGTATCCCGATTGGTAGAGTCTTTTAACCGCTGCGCTTAAGCCCTGCTGTAAGACAACGTCTCCAGTACTTATAGGAAAATTTCGAAAAACCACACCTGGCTCTACCCGCTGAATACCTTCAATGCGAATATCTTGCACTTTAAATGCGTCAAACGCAGCAAAGGCAATGTTAGTCCAGAACAAAAATCCAAGTAGCAACCCTAACTGTCTTTTCATGCAATCCTTCTTCTCTATTAAATACAATGGTTATGCTATTAAAACTACAATACCGGGAGCTCAATACAATGGGCACCCGGATAATATTACAAACGCATTACATCATTAAACATTGCTATTGCCATCATACTAAAAAGCAATGCCATGCCGATTCTTAAACCAAGCCCTTGTATGCGCTCTGACACTGGTTTTCCTTTTATTACTTCAATAAAGTAATAAAGCAAGTGTCCGCCATCTAACATAGGAATAGGCAACAAATTCAAAACACCCAAACTAATACTCAAATACGCAAGAAAACTTATATAAGCTTCAAAACCAGATTGAGCAGTCGCGCTGGCTACTTTAGCAATGGTGATCGGTCCACTCAAGTTTTTAACCGATATAATCCCTTCAATCATCTTTTTAATTGACGACAGAGTAAGACTTGTCATTTGCCAGGTTTTATCACTCGCCGCTAGCAGCCCATCAATCAGACCTAGTTGCCGGTTGCGAATCATATCTTCTGGCCAGGCAGCCGATCCTGGCCCAACACCTATATAGCCAACCACAGCACCAGATTGGGTAGTCTTTTGCCCGGGAGTAACGCTTATCTCAAGTCGTTCAGTTGCTCGCTGAACCGTGAAACCCAGAGGCATTTCCGGCGCTGCTTGCACTGTTTCAACCAATTCTTGCCAAGTTTTGATGTTGTGCCCGGAAATGGCCAGAATTTCATCTTCTAGACGCAGACCGGCAAGTTTCGCCCGACCACCTTCTACCAAATGAGCCACCACTAAATTCGCTTCGGGTCGGTAGCGTACAATACCTAGCGCATCTATCGGGCCCTGCTTTTCCAAATCAACGGACCAGTCATCCAACTGCAACTGATATTGACTGAGGCTATAATTTCCCTTGCCAGCTCCGCCTTGCACTTCGATGTCCATGTTACCGGACTCACCGATACGACGTGCAAGTGCCAAATTCACATCTTGCCATGAGCCGATCTGCCGCCCATCGATAGCGACAATTTCAGCCCCTATTGGCAAACTGACCTGCTCGGCAATCGATCCTTTAACCACTGAGCCAATTACCGGCGCCACCGTATTGACACCGCTGACAAACAACACCCAGTAAGCCAGCACCGCAAACAGCAAATTGATAACCGGCCCCGCAGCTACAATAGCGATGCGTTGCCAGACGCTTTTTGTGTTAAAAGCTTGTTGCCTTTGCGCATCGGGCACATCACCTTCACGCTCATCCAACATTTTTACATAGCCGCCCAATGGAATGGCCGCCAGGGCAAATTCTGTGCCCTGCTTATCTACTTTTGAGTAGAGTACTTTTCCAAAGCCCACCGAGAACCTTAGCACTTTAACACCACAGAGCCTGGCGACAATAAAATGCCCCCATTCATGGATTGTAACTAAAACCCCTAAGGTAACAACAAAAGCCAATACTGTCTGAATAAATTCCAATTAAGCCACCGGTAGCCATTGTAAGCCGATTAAAAATAACGGAGCTGCTGCAAGCAAGCTATCGATACGATCTAAAACCCCACCGTGACCAGGCAACAACCCGCCGCTATCTTTAAGCCCTGCATTTCGTTTTAACATACTTTCCAACAAATCACCTAACACTGAGACTACTGAGATGATCGCTCCTAATAACAGCAAATAGACACTTTGGTTTAAAGGCATTTCCTGTACCACACTAAAGATCAATGCAGTGACACAAGCCGCTACCATACCGCCGATAAAACCTTCAACGGTTTTTCCCGGGCTCACATTTGGAGCCAGCTTGTTCTTACCAAAGTTTTTACCGGCAATGTAGGCGCCTATATCAGCAGCCCAAACTAACAGCAGAATCAACAGCAACCAACTGTGTTCAGCCTGCTGTATTTTTAACTGCAGTAAACTCCACCATGTAGTAGTCAGTAATATAATACACAGCGCCACCCCTATGCCTGGATTTGTCCAGAGGCCGTTCTTGGGATATTTCCTCACCCAGTAATAGGCAGCTACCCATACCAGCAACACTACCGGCATAAACAAGACCATAGCTTGGGTAAAAAAATAGACCCAGATAAGCGTCATTATCGCCCCGGTGCTAATCACCAGCGCAATCCGACTATAGATAGATTTCAGGCCAATAAAGGGTCCCCACTCCCAGGCACCAATTAACAAAACCACACCGACAAACAATGCCACGCCGGATAAAGGCAATAAAAATATCCCAATGATTACTATTGGGGCTAAAATACAGGCGGTTATTATTCTTTGTTTAAGCACCCTACTTTTCCTCTAACTGCTCACTCGTTTTACCAAAACGCCTCTCCCTGCCGGTAAAATCCTTTATCGCTTCAACTAAGTGCTGTTTATTAAAATCAGGCCAGAAACAATCGACGAAATGATACTCTGTATAAGCCATCTGCCAGACCAGAAAGTTACTCATGCGGCTTTCACCACCCGTGCGTATGCACAGATCGGGCTTTGCCTGATCCGCTAAGCTCACATAGGCATTGAACATGGATTCATTTAATTGCGCAGGGGTAGTTTTCCCACTCAGGCAATCCTCGGCAAAAGCTTTAGCAGCCTCTACTATATCCCACTGCCCACCGTAATTTGCGGCAATATTAAGGGTCAACCCATCATTATCTTGGGTCAGCTGCTCTGCCTTTTCAATGCGCTGCTGCAGTGACTGACTGAAGCGAGACTTATCACCTATGACGATCAATCGAATGTTGTTCTTATGCAATTTTTTGGTTTCGCGATCCAATGCAATACCAAACAACTCCATCAAACCTTTGACTTCAAAAGCTGGTCGCTTCCAGTTCTCTGTACTAAAAGCAAACAAACTGAGAGATTCCACCCCCAGTTCAACACAGCCTTCAATCACACTGCGAACACTTTTAACACCCGCTTTATGCCCTGCCAAACTTGGCAGAAAGCGCTTCTTGGCCCAGCGGTTATTACCGTCCATGATAACCGCTATATGGCGGGGTATTTGTACGTCCGCCGGGAGATTTAGCTCTGTTTTTATTTTCATAGCAAACTGCTACGCGCCACTTTAAAACACTATTTAAAGCAGCTAACGCAACTTAAATTTCCATCAAGTCCGTTTCTTTCTTCTCAAGCAACTGGTCAATTTCAGCGACGAATTTATTCGTTAACTGTTGTACTTTGTCTTGAGACTTACGATCTTCATCTTCAGAGATTTCCTTCTCTTTTAGAAGATCTTTTATATGGCTATTGGCATCGCGACGAGCGTTGCGCACTGAAACTTTACCGTTCTCCGCCTCAGCTCTCGCCTGACGAATAAAACCTTTACGTGTCTCTTCAGTCAATGCTGGCATTGGCACTCTGATCCGCTCTCCGGAGGTAGCAGGATTCAAGCCCAGTGCAGATTTCATAATAGCTTTCTCTATCTCGGGAACCATTGGCTTTTCCCACGGGACGATCGCTAAGGTACGAGCATCTTCAACTGATATATTAGCAACTTGTGACAGCGGCACCATAGCACCGTAATAATCCACCATGACTGTATCTAAGATACTCGGGTGCGCCCGGCCAGTACGGATTTTTTTAAAATTCTCTACTAATGCCGTCGTACTCTTTTGCATACGAGCTTCAGCATCTTGCATAATCTCATTCAGCATATTTTTCTCCAGTATATTCTTCACTGCTTACCAATGTACCTTCCGTGCCACCCATGACCAAATTCACTAATGCACCCGGTCGATTCATATTAAAAACACGAATTGGCATATTGTGATCACGCGTTAAACAGATAGCGGTCAAATCCATCACTTCTAGCTGCTTCTCTATAAGCTCATCATAACCTAAGTGCAAGTAACGCTTTGCCGATGCATCCTTCATAGGATCGGAAGTATAGACACCGTCAACCTTGGTCGCTTTTAAAACCACATCAGCATCTACTTCGATACCTCTTAAACAAGCCGCTGTGTCTGTGGTGAAAAATGGATTACCTGTACCCGCAGAGAAGATTACCACATCTCCCTGGCTCAAGTAACGCATTGCATGACGCCGGTCATAGTGATCAACCACGCCGCTCATTGGGATAGAGGACATGACTCTGGTGGTGATATTAGCCCGCTCCAGAGCGTCACGAAGCGCCAGCGAGTTCATCACTGTTGCAAGCATCCCCATATGATCACCGGTAACCCTGTCTAAACCGTTGGCACTGAGTGCAGCGCCGCGAAACAAGTTGCCACCACCAATAACAATACCTACCTGCACCCCGATACCAATCAACTGGCCAATTTCCAGCGAAAGACGGTCAAGTACTTTAGGGTCTATGCCAAAGCTCTCTTCACCGGTAAGCGCTTCACCACTAAGTTTTAATAGTATTCTCTTATACTGAGAAAGTTTCTTATTAGACGCAGTAGGCATTTAAAATTCTCCAATTACAATTTAGCAACAAATCCCGTAAGCCAAGGCATTTGCTTAGGTTGCAGATATAAAAAAGCGCATACTGCCATCTTAGCCGCATGCGCTTGAAACTACAGCATATATTAGCTTTTTAGCTGTGCTGCCACTTCGTCTGCGAAGTCGACAACTTCAACTTCAATACCGTCGCCTACTTCTAAGCGCACAAAGCTGACAACTTCGCCGCCAGCGGCTTTAACCATTGCGCCAACTTTTTGCTCAGGGTTTTTAACAAACGCCTGTTCAACTAAGCTATTTTCAGCCAAGAACTTACCGATACGTCCGATAACCATTTTCTCTGCAATTTCAATAGGCTTACTAGCCATATCAGGCTGAGCCATGATGATATCTTTTTCTTTCTGCACTTCATCAGCCGGCATGTCGTCTTTGTTGACAACACGTGGGCTGGTAGCTGTAACGTGCATAGCAACATCTTTAGCCACATCACCATTCGCGCCTTTTAGCTCAACAAGTGCGGCGATACGATTGTTTGAGTGTACATATGCAGCAACGCATTCGCCTTCAACCAAAGAAATACGACGCAAGCTAATATTCTCACCGATTTTCTGTACCAGCGCATCGCGGGTAACAACCATCTCTTCAGTCATAATTGCAGCTACATCTGTAGTCTTAGCAGCAAAAGCAGCCTCTGTGATTTTCTTAGCAAAGCTTAAGAAATTCTCTTCACGAGCAGCAAAATCAGTTTCAGAGTTAACTTCAACGATAACACCGTAAGATCCGTCTTCTGCAACTTTCGCCAGAACCACACCATCTGCAGCAGTACGGCCAGCTTTTTTGGCCGCTTTCATACCTGAAGACTTACGTAACTCTTCAATTGCTTTTTCTACATCACCGTCCACAGCACGCAGTGCTTTTTTGCACTCCATCATGCCCAAACCAGTACGGTCACGTAATTCTTTTACTAACTTAGCCGAAACAGCCATTTTCTCGCCCCTTTGATTGTCATCAATCAACATTCAAAAAAAGGGGAGCGAGGCTCCCCTTTTTAGATCTAATATCTTAACTCGTTTAATTCAACAAACAGCTAGCTGCTTATTTAACTTCAACAAATTCGCTTTTATCGCCAGCTGCTACTTCTGAACCTTCAGTACAAGCATCGGCCATTGAACCAACGTAGATCTGAATAGCACGAAGTGCATCGTCGTTACCAGGGATAACGTAGTCGATGCCGTCTGGATTGCTGTTAGTATCAACAACGCCGATCACCGGGATTCCAAGTTTATTTGCTTCGTTGATAGCAATACGCTCGTGATCAACATCGATTACGAACAACGCATCAGGAAGACCGCCCATTTCCTTGATACCACCGATTGAACGCTCAAGCTTTTCCATTTCACGTTGACGCATCAACGCTTCTTTCTTAGTTAGCTGTGTGAACGTTCCATCATCAAACTGTGCTTCAAGCTCACGTAGACGACGAATTGACTGACGGATAGTTTTGTAGTTAGTCAACATTCCGCCTAACCAGCGATGGTTAACGTAAGGCATACCAGCGCGGCGCGCTTCTTCTTTGATGATTTTGCTCGCAGCACGCTTAGTACCAACGAACAAGATCTTGTTTTTGTTGCCAGCCATATTCTTAACGATACTTAGAGAATCGTTTAACGCAGGTAGCGTGTGCTCTAAGTTAATGATATGAATTTTGTTACGTGCGCCGAAGATGTATTGATTCATCTTAGGGTTCCAGTAACGAGTTTGGTGACCAAAATGTACGCCTGCTTTAAGCAGCTCACGCATTGTAACTTGTGCCATTGTAAACTTTCCTTTAGTGTTTGGGTTTGACGTCCACACATCCCATATACTAACCTTTGAGCAATTTCGCAGGCACCCAGTAGACGTGACGATGTGTGTGTGATTTTTTTCACCGAGTAACAGCGTATCTATTCTCGGGCGCATTTTATAACATAAAACTCGCCTTAACTGAAGGAAAACCTCCTCTGTTCGGTAGAATTTCGCTACAATACAGAAAAACTTTTAGGCGCGCTAAACACAAGGTACTACTAGCCATTTAGCCTGCCAGCCCACACAACTTTTAGGCCATACACAAAACATGACTATACTCGTTAAAACTGCTGATGAAATTGCAAAAATGCGCATCGCCGGAAAACTGGCAGCAGATGTTCTGGAAATGATCGAACCTCATGTTGTTGCTGGTATAACCACCAACCAATTGAATCAAATTTGTCATGATTACATTGTTGACGAACAGCAGGCTATACCTGCTCCGCTGGATTACCACGGCTTCCCTAAGTCCATCTGTACTTCAGTCAACCAAGTAGTCTGTCACGGTATCCCCAACGACAAAGCACTCAAGTCCGGCGACATCATTAATATCGATATCACCGTCATCAAAGACGGTTACCACGGCGATACCAGCAAAATGTTTTTTGTCGGTAAAGTACTGCCCCACGCCAAGCGCTTAGTCGAAATCACCCAAGAGTGCCTGTACAAAGCGATGGAACTGGTCAAACCTGGTGCCCATCTGGGAGATTTTGGCCAGATCATCCAGCAATACGCCGAGAAGAACCACTACTCTGTGGTTCGCGAGTACTGCGGACACGGTATTGGCGCCCAGTTCCACGAAGACCCGCAAGTACTACATTATGGTCGTGCAGGCACTGGTGAGATGTTAATGGAAGGTAATATTTTCACTATCGAGCCTATGATCAACGCCGGTAAGCGCCAGGTAAAACTCAATAAAAAAGACGGCTGGACAGTGGAAACCACCGATCGCCGCCTGTCCGCGCAATGGGAGCACACTATTCTAGTGACGGCCGATGGCTATGAAGTACTCACTCAACGCAGTGAAGAGAACTTCTAACTCGCTTAAGCTGCTTGTTTGATTCAAAGATCAAGAGAGCAGCTTAAGTATGTACCTGAGCCAATAACAGAGACAGCGGTAACAGCATGGCCAAGCAGCCCAACCAACAAGTAGACATCAGCGTTTTCTTCGATGTAGCGAACTTCAAACAACAGTTAGCAAGTTGCGACAGCCCTATTACTGTTTTTAAGCAAGCTCTCACTGAGATGCGTGAGAACATGGACAGGGAGTTCCTGGCCAAAATCGACATCGCCAAGCTAATTTACGGTCGCTCGCAACTGCTGGACATATTATTAACCAGCGCCTGGGAGCTATTCAGCTGGCCTGCAGACGAACAAGTATCACTGATTGCAGTCGGGGGCTATGGCAGAGGAGAGCTGCATCCGCACTCCGATATAGACTTATTGCTGCTCTTTGATGGCGCAGAACCAGAGCAGTACCAACAGAGCATCAGCAGTTTTCTAACCTTGCTGTGGGACATAAAGCTAGATGTAGGATCAAGCGTACGCAGCATTCAGGAATGCTACGACCAATCCAAAGATGACATCACTATCGCCACCAACCTAATTGAATCACGCACCATCACCGGCTGCCCCAGTTTACGCCAGCACATGTACGAGCGAGTCATCTCCGAGAAAGCTTGGAGTGCCAAAGGCTTTTTTCAGGGTAAACTGGCCGAGCAAAAGATTCGCCACCAGCACACCAACAACACCGAATACAACTTAGAACCCAACTTGAAGAACTCCCCGGGTGGATTGCGTGATATCCACACCATCGGCTGGGTTGCCAAACGCTATTTTGGCGCCACCTCTATTCACGACTTACAGGAACACGGCTTCATTACCAACTCAGAATTAGCCACACTTAACAAGGGCTGGAATTACCTCTGGGAAATCCGTTACGCACTGCACATGATCAACAACAAACGTGAAGACAGGCTGCTGTTTGATCACCAGCGCAGCTTGGCCGAAATTTTTGGCTTTTGCGACCAGAAAGGGAAAATGGCTGTAGAACAGTTTATGGGCAAGTACTACCGCGTCGCCATGCAAATGGCCGGGTTTAATGATCTACTGCTGCAACACTTCGAAGAGATTATCGACACTGCCGACGCTAAAAAAATACACCCCCTAAACAACCGCTTTCAGCTAAGCGACAACTTCATAGAAGTGACTCATGACAAAGTATTTAAATACCACCCATTTGCACTAATGGAGTTGTTTGTCTTGCTGGCGCAAAACAGAAACATTGCCGGTGTCAGATCCTCCACTATTCGCCTTATTCGAGAGCACTGGTACTTAATTGACGATGATTTTCGCTCTGACATTCGCAACACCTCTCTTTTCATGGAACTATTGAGACAAAAAGAAGGTGTGTCCACTGAATTAAAACGCATGATTCGCTATGGTATCTTAGGACTCTACTTACCCGAGTTCGGACGCATCGTCGGACAAATGCAACACGATTTATTCCACATCTATACTGTAGATGCGCACACTGTAAAAGTAATACGCAAGTGTCGCCAGTTCAGGCACCAGGAGCACCGGGAACAGTTCCCGATCGCTCACAACCTAGTCAACAAACTACCTAAAATTGAACTCTTGTACATAGCGGCGCTGTATCACGATCTGGGCAAAGGAAGAGGGGGAGACCACTCGGAACTTGGCTCTATAGACGTCTTGGAATTCTGTAAAACCCATCGCCTCGGCAAGTGGGACTCGCAGCTTATCGCCTGGCTAGTACGCAACCATTTATTAATGTCTATGACGGCGCAACGCAAAGATATTTCCGACCCGGAAATAATTCAGACCTTTGCCGAGCAAGTCGGAGATATGACACATCTTGACTATCTGTATGTGCTTACTGTGGCTGACATTAACGCCACCAATAACAGCCTTTGGAACAACTGGCGCGCATCTTTGATGCGTCAGCTCTATGGCGAGACCAAACTGGCCCTAAAGCGTGGTTTAGAAAACCCAGTTAACCGCCAGGACTTAATCGAGCAAGTACAACAAGAAGCCCTGGAGATACTCGACAGCGCCAATATTGATGAAAGCAGAGTCGCCGAACTCTGGTCAAGCATCACTGAAGACTACTTCATCCACGAGAGCGCCAAGAGCATTGCCTGGCACACTAAGGCCATCTTAGAGCGCGACAAACGCGACAAAACCTTAGTACTGATCCAAAAAACGTCACTGAGAATGCATGAGGGAGCCTCTGAAGTTTTCATTTACACCAAAGACGCCGACAAATTATTTGCCGTCACAGTCACCACCTTTGACCAGCTATCTTTAAGTATTCAGGACGCCAGAATCTATCAGACCCAAGGCGAGTACAGCTTCACCACTTACACTATTTTGACCCAGGAAAACAAAGCCATAGCCGACAACAGCAAAACACTGCGGGACATTAAACAGACCCTCAGTAAAAAACTGTCTTCTCCAAAGCGCTACTCTTCGATTATCAGGCGCCGTGTCAGCAGACAAATGAAATTATTTTCCATTCCCAGTAAAGTAACATTTACTACCGACAGCAGCACCCACTACACTCAGGTAGAAGTCATTTCTCCTGACAGACCCGGTCTGCTGGCAGTTATCGGAGAAGTATTTGCCACTCACAACATTGTAGTGTGTAAAGCCAAAATTGGCATTGTCGGTGAACGGGTCGTCGATCAGTTTTTTATCACCGACTGCAGTGGCGCTTTAGTCGAAGATCCAGAGTTCATCCACTTATTGCAAACCGAGATTTGCAGACAACTAGACCAGCACGTCAGTGCTGCACATCACTAATTTTTATATCAAGAGATGCCGATCATGGACCAACAGACCCAAACTGAAATAGAAGCCGCTGCTTTTCGCCGCCTATTGGAACACTTAGATTCACGTAAAGATGCACAGAACATCGACTTAATGAACCTGGCTGGATTTTGTCGCAACTGCCTTTCCAAATGGTATAGAAGTGCAGCACAAGATAGAGGAGTAGAAATGGATTACGACCAGGCCCGGGAGGTTATATACAAGGAGCCCTACACCAGCTGGAAAGATAAATATCAACAACCCGCTAGCGCAGAACAGCGTGCCGCCTTTGAAAAAGCATTCGCTAAAACCAACAAAGAAAAATAGTCTTTTGGCTATCAGCTTGCATAGCAGGTTCTATGCAAGCTATAACAGATATAGACGCAGCCTAATTATTATTTACAATCCACGCCTGCTGTACTTGCCCAGCAGTTACTTCTAGGATAGTTGCATAGACATCATCCTGAACAGGATAAGACTTAATCACCCTGGCACCGCGGACAATCCCGGCGACTGCGGTTTTAAAATTATCATTTATCAGCACCATATCCTCTACTGTACTAGTACTGGAAATGTACTGACCATGCACCATAGCAGCAAGCTCCTGGTAAGCCCTGAGCTTTGAGGCACGGATCGCATTTATTACCTTTTCACCTCTGCTCTTTCCCGGCTGCACACTGATAGGTGCGTACCCTGTAGCTCTATAGGCTGCAGCGCTGTTTTTAGAAGAAAGCGACCCGGAGCTTAAATTACTGAGCTTTTTGGAGGCTGTTTCACAACCCGCCAATGACACTATCAGCGCCAGCAAACTGGTTTTTATAATCAAATTCAACTTAGTAATCTCCTGCTGCGGTTAGCCGCCGTTTTCAATGATATAGCCTTTATTCAGAGCATCTATGGGATCGTAGCCCGGCAAGAAACTCTCCAGACGCGAATAGGCGATGTGACTCTGTCCACTTGCAACTACCTGCCGAGTAATCACATCTAACACTCTGGCATTAAGCACTATGCCATCCCCATGTTTGGCATAAGTGCCTGTTAAAATGTAATATATTTTATACTGCTGCTGTAGATTGGGCAGCGTGCCTTTAGTCACTGCCGACTTTTCGGTAGTGACCAAGCTAACCGCCCGGTAATCCACCATGTTATAACCGCGCTGCTGCATCGGAAAGACGAAACTTTCAGAGATACGGGCACCAAACAAATCATCATCTACGCTGCGCTGCAGTGATTTAAAAGGAAGCACCGCCACCGGTAAGCGCTTTACTCTGTTTTGACGCAATCCCAGCACCATCTGCTCGGCCATTTGCGCTACCGCTTCGCTAACCGGGTCCAAATAATTGGGAGAGATTGGCGTTATCGCCGTTTCTGCAGGCTTGGCAAACTCAGCCAAACTATCTATTTCGATAGCTTTTTGCACAATTTCACGCGCCTTCTCAGTCGACATTTCTCTCGAGAAAACTGAATTAGTACCCTGAGCGGCACAGCCACTTAGGAGTAAAACTAAAATAATGGAAATACTCTTCATGTTTTATAACCTATTCACTAGTCGCAGCTATATTTTTTGGCTATCCGCGTTGCAGTAAAAACATTTAATACACCACACTGCAAATGACCACCACTACTTCATCCATTCATTTTAAAAGGAACTACAATTCTTATACAAAGCAACATCTTGCCAAGTCCTCTGGGCCCTCTTTGATCTGCTTCGGGATTATTGGCAATATTACACTAAATTTCCATACTCTCATATGCACTCTATTCGCTATAGCTGATAAATGTATTATAGTGTCAAAATCCCTGGGCTAGGCGAGCACCAAATAGATACATGCTAGCCACTTAGGTAAATTAATAGTTCACTGGCATCTACGCTGGTGCCGACTTACAACCAATTACATTACCGGTATATGACAAATTATGTTGAGTTCTAACAAATTAAGCGCTCTTATGAGTTTGCCACGCAGCATTTTTATCTCGCTCTGCATCTTTGTCAGTACCCAGTCAGCAGCGGTAACTGTCCAGGCAACCGGCCAGGCGTTGATTGTCAACGGCGATCTGAGCAGCGCCCGAAGTATCGCCATTAATCGTGCTAGGGCGCAGGCCGCATTACAAGCCAACGCCTTCATTAGTACACAGCAACATTTAACGCAGGGAGTGATAACTGAAGATCAATTGTCAATCACCTCTCTGGCTAATGTCGGTCGCGCCAAAGTTATCAGCGAAAAAATTAAAAGTAATGTACTCAGTATATTGATCAGTGTCGACATCATCAGCCACAACCAGTGCAGCAACGGTAAATCGGCCAACAAACACCGCAAGAGAATCGCTATTGCCGCTTTCCCTATGCTCGACCCGAGCCAGTCTAAAATAGGTCGATTGCGTAATATTGAGTCCAGCCTGGCATCCGAACTGGTTAAAAGACTGGCGGATGACGACAACATTGAAGCGTTAAACGCAGGCCACCTGATGCTCCAGTCTGAAGTTTCAATAGCTGCGACCCAGCAGCTGGCCAGGGGTTCACTAACCACAGTGTTACAACAGACTCGACAATTAGAAGTGCAATACATTGTCTCTGGAGTGGTCCGCGATATCTCAATGCTAACCCCCAGCGTCTTCAGGCAAAAAAACTATTTTATCGACAAATACAATAAATACGACTATCTCAGCAGCAAGTATATGCGCGCATTTGAGGTAGAGTTGTTTATTCACGACGGTTTCACCGGCGCTTTAATCAGCCAGAAGAGCTTCAGAACGGCGGGTCTTTGGGGTAACAACGACAGACAAAAGTTCGGTTTTGCCAGCAGCCCATTTTGGCAACTGGATTACGGCAAACAAGTACAGTCAAAACTGGACCAGATGGCCGATGAAATCAGCGCCACCCTAAGATGTAACGACTTTACTGTGGAGATATCCCGTACTGACCAGAACAGCATCTGGCTTAAGGCTGGGCGCACAGCTGGAATTAAAGCCGGTGACCAGTTTGATGTGTACCGCAAATCGACTTTTTACGACAGGCAACAAAACCCGACCATAGAACTAAGCAAAACGACTCTAATGCTAACCATTAAAGAAGTTCAAGCCAATTCAGCCAGAGGATCAGTCAACGGCCTGACAGGTCAAAACAATATCCAATCCGGTGACATTCTGATCTCCAGATAAACGCCTCACTTGAAAGCGCTCGTCATACACTGCCATTTTGCTACAGACTGTCATTGCAACTGCGCCGGGGGAATGACAGCCAGTAACAATCCATAAAAAAAGGCCTGCGCTAGCAGACCTTTTTTAACTCGTTAGTCGTCAGTTTCAGGACTGACCTATACCTTGCACCAGCAACTCTACTCTACGGTTACGACTGCGACCTTCACTGGTTTCATTACTTGCCCTTGGCTGTAATTCACCATCACCTTGAATGCTCAATCTTGTATTGATCACCCCACCTGAAGTCAGGTAGCCTCTGACCGCTTGGGCACGCTGCTCAGACAAGGTCTGATTATAACTCTCTGAGCCTTTTGAATCAGTGTGGCCGACAATAGTAATATTAGAGCTACTGTATTGAGACAACACGTGATTAACTTTATCTAGAGAGGAGTAAAACGAAGGTTTTATCTCTGCAGAATTAAAATCAAAGGAGACATCATCGTTTAATACTAGCTTTAACGTATCATCTTTAATCCGCTGGATTTCAATTGCATTGCGACGGCGCTCATCCTCAAGCTGTGCCCGCATAGCCGCCTCTTGCTGATCCATGTAATTACCAATCGCTCCTCCGGCTGCTGCGCCAGCCAGTGCACCGACAATAATCCCGGTATCACGATTGCCGTCATTATCCATTTGACTACCCAATAAAGCACCGACAAGCGCCCCACCAATAGCTCCGTAGGTCGCTTTACCATTCTCACCTTGGGTCGTAGCACAGCCCGTTAAAACTATTACAGGCAACAATAGCGCCGCTAATTTTTTACTCATTGATGTTTCCCTCACAGTTCCACTTTATCAAGCATAAGATCACTTGTGGAAATCCAATTAATCTTAAAAATACAAATGTAACTGATTTATTAAATTCTAGCTACGAATTTATCTGTGATCACTCCCTGTACTTGCGCTGGGTACAGACATTTAGGCATAGATTAGAACGCGCGAAAATAACACCCTGTGTATTCTGCACTTGTGTGACACAATATTATTGTCTGGTTTAACAATATGCCGTTAAAGATCTGGCAAGCTTTGTTGGCAACCGCTAGAATACTCTGCTAATTCTGTATTCATTAATTTACTAACGACGCCTGTACTTACGCCTTAGCTACTTTGCAAAATTCTCTCTATGCAAAACTTTAAGGGTGCCGGCCTATTATTTATCTCTGTCGAGGAGCGTTAATTGTCACATCTACCTGTTATTGTTGGATTCGGTGGAATCAATCCGGCTGGAAGAAGCTCCTTTCACCATAGTTATCGTCGTTTAATTATCGACAAATTATCTCCTGAAGACAGGGCGGCTACCTTACTATCCCTGGCGACTATAAGTAATTTAGTCACTGCCACAGCGGATAAAGATTGCTACCAGTGCGCCGGCGGGGAATTTACTTCTATTGAAAGTTTGCTACAAAGCATTGGCGATCAAGTACTGGAAAATTCTCTGATACGAAAAATCGGCCTGGAACATTTTGATGTAGATGCCATGGTTTTCAATAAGGCAGCTCAGTTAAAAGCAGCCGAACCTATCAGTTTTAGTCTCAGTAAGCGACAAATGCCCAATGTTGTTCCCGAAAATTGGCAAGTTGTTGAAGCCAGTAATAATAGCTACCAGATCACAGTGACAGGTGAACTCAGTGCCATTTTACCGGACACTAAAGAGGCCTCAGTAAAAACAGCGGGACAACTGCCCACAGGTTTCGAACCCGGCAAGCTATATCAGTCACGTAACCATCCACGTAATTTGCAGATGACCATCTATGCCGCTTCAGATGCAATCGACTCTTGTGGCATCGACTTTTCCGACATCGCTGACGCAGTGTCTCCAGACGACATCGCCGTCTATGCAAGCAATTCCATAGGCCAGTTAGACGACCTGGGATTTGGCGGTCTGACTAAATACCCCAGTATCGGCAAGAGAATTACTTCCAAGCAGATGCCTTTAGGTTATGCGCAGATGCCGGCTGATTTTGTTAACGCTTATGTCATCGGCAATGTCGGCAGTACCGGAGGAGCCCTTGGAGCTTGCGCCACCTTCTTATACAATTTACGTAATGCCGTCCAAGATATACGCCAGGGCCGCAAAAAAGTTGTAATAGTCGGTGGCAGTGATGCACCAATCACTCCTGAAGTCATAGAGGGCTTTCGCACTATGGGTGCGCTGGCTGAAGATAAAGATTTGCTGGCACTGAACGATGTCGAGCAGCTAAACCAGCAACACTATCGTAGCTCCTGTCGCCCCTTTGCCGAAAACTGCGGATTTACTATCGGTGAATCCAGCCAATTCATCGTACTGATGAACGATCAATTGGCTCTGGAGCTAGGTGCACAAATCCACGGCGCCGTCCCGGATGTATTTGTTAACGCAGACGGTCACAAAAAATCAATCTCGGCCCCCGGCATCGGCAACTATATAACGTTGAGTAAATCGGCCGCACTCATCAGTTCGATACTCGGTGAAGAGTCACTGCAACAGCGCTCTTTTGTCCAAGCTCACGGCACCAGCACTCCGCAAAACCGAGTGACTGAGTCCCATGTCATCAATGAAGTTGCCAAAGCGTTCTCGATTAAGCAGTGGCCGGTAGCCGCTGTAAAGTGTTACTTAGGGCACTCTCAGGGGACGGCTGGTGGCGACCAACTCAGCTCTTCGCTTGGCACATGGGTTTACGGTTATATTCCCGGTATCGCCACCAGCAAATCCTTCGCTGATGATGTGCACCAGAGTAATTTGCTGCTATCTACAGAGCACTTACACGTCGGTGCCACAGGTATGGATTCCGTGATCCTGAACTCCAAAGGCTTTGGTGGTAATAACGCCAGCGCCCCAGTGCTAGCACCTCATGTTGTCAAAGACATGCTTAAGCAGAAGTTTGGCGAAGAAAAACTAACGCATTGGCAAGCGTTAAATAAGCAGGTGCTCGCCAAAGCTCAAGCTTATGATCACAGCGCGATGCGCGGCGAGGCCAAACCTTGTTACAA
>MAAB01007486.1_pt1 | contig 16966 bp, 9 predicted proteins | sample 1115991 | NCBI WGS metagenome assembly MAAB01 (sample SAMN04961124, study PRJNA320927) | seawater metagenome | isolation source: sample BD02T18 sea water enriched with oil for 18 days | place: USA:Gulf of Mexico | collected 2013-07-27
TTAACTATTTGATTTTACCGTGTTTAATTGTTGGCAGGAAGTATGCATCCCTACAAGGAAGGCTAAACATCATTGGGGGCTATATGAGAATAATAAGAGAGAAACCTTGTCAACGCCGTCACCATAGAGTGTCAGCTCCATTATACGTAAGTGTAAATCAGCAACCTTTTACATTGGCAAAAGACTGGAGTTTGAGTGGTCTTTGTATAGAAGAATATCAAGGGCCTGAAATTACTGCGAATGAAGAAATCTCCTTGCAAATAGAACTGCCTTTTCAGGGCTTTCAAATATCTTTTGATGTAAAAGCCAACGTAGTTAGAGTCGCAAACGACGGCCAGTCGCTATTTGTTGAGTTTGTTGATTTACCCGAACGTTCTTTTGATCTGATGAATCACTTTGTAGATGATTTGGTCAGAGGTAAAATGTCGACCATTGACGATACCATCTGTCGTATAGATGTTCCTGTAACGCCTATTTCAACAAACCCAACGCCGAACCCTAAAGAACAAGTACCCGTGAACCGCTGGCCTATCAAATCTATTTTGATGAGCACACTTTACATCGCTTTAGGGGTAGGTGTTTTTGTCTATATTAGTGTGATTTTTTACTCAAGTTATTTCACCTTGGAAGTGCCATATTCAGTGGTGTCGTCAAAGGTTCAAACGTTAAATATGCCCGCTGATGGTGTACTTAAACCGGTTAATTATGATGTTGGTTCACAACTAGAAAAAGGCGCCCCGCTTTTTCGTATCGAAAACCTCGCCTTGAGCACTAAAATTATGACCTTAGGTGTACAAATTAAGAAAACGGAAGGTGAATTGCTTGAATACAAAGAAAAATATCGCATAGAAAATGAACGTATGAAGTTGTATCAAATTGTCAGTAAAACCGATACTCAAATATTAAAGGCGCAAGTGGCTTCTAAAAAACAAGCGTTGAAGTCTGCCGATGAAAATATGCTTAGAGTCTTTAAACTTAATAAAAACGCCGTGGTAAGTGCGAAAAAGCTCGACGAATCAAAAGAAAGGCAAAGTGAAATATCATTTGAATTACAAGAGCTTGAAGCTAAATTGTCACAAGCCATTGCCATGGAGTCGGTATCATCAAGACGTCATTATAATCACAAAGAATTTTCCAGCGATCTTGATATAGCAGCCGTCGAACTGCAAACCTTGTATTTACGTTTGCAGATAGAGAAACAACAGTTATCTGATCTAAACGCTAGACAAAATGGCCAAGTAGTCAGAGCTCCCTTTACCGGAAAAATAATGAATGTTTTTCACGCTTCAGAGTCCTCGTTATCAAAAAATGAACCAGTTTTAGTTTTTGAAGAAACGTCTGTGATCACAGTAACCGCCTATTTAGATCAAGAAGAAGTATTGGAAGTTGGCTTAAAAGAGTTAGCCACCGTTTATGTACCGGCATTAGATCAACATTTTGATGCGATGATCACCAAAATTGATAGAAATTCAGCTTACATAAATAACAAAACAGCCAGATATACCTGGAAAGATAAAAAAGAAAAAACCGCGTTAGTTTCATTGGAGATATTTTCACAACAACATCTTGGTGAAATGCTTAGTGCCGGTCTACCTGCCGTGGTTATTTTTAATCGTCGTACTACCAGTAGTTTTCTCTCAAAAGCATTGAGTTTTTATCAGCAAAAACCAGATAACCGTCCTAAAGCAAGTACTCCAACCAGAGGTGCTTATGACTCAATTTAATCAATTACCAGAGGTTGATGACCCCACTCATTGGCCAAAAGGGCTTAAGAAGTGGACCCCCAAACATCTACTTAATATTACTTTATATTTTATGTGTTGTTTGTTGGCAATTTTAACCTTACCCAACAGCATTTGGGATAATGAAGTAAAAGAAGTGACTTTGATTATCGGCTCGTTAGGAATTTGGCGCTATGGCTGGTGGTTTACTCATGCGGTAAGAGCGATGATTTATGGTTATGTCGTTTATCCACGATTTAAAAAACAAGGACAAGAAATTTGGCAGCAAGGCTGGCGTCCACGCCATATGCATTTCATGATGACTACCTATATGGAACATCGAGATATTACTGAAAAAGTGATCCGTTCAATTTTGTTGGAAGTAAGAAATTCAACAGTGCCAGGCACCATTTGGTTAGGATCTTGTGTACGTTTTGATGAAGACATTATTTCAGATATGTTAAAAAGAGAAGCGCCAGATCTAGATATCACCTTAAGAATTATTCGCCAAAATGTCTCAGGTAAACGCGCTGCTATTGGCTTGGTCTTAAGAGCCATGTCACGCTTACCGATAGATAAAGATGATCTAGTGGTATTTATGGATGGTGATTTTATTCTTTCTGAAGGTGCCATCAGTCGTTGTATGCCGTTGTTCAAATTGTTTCCTGATCTACAAGCCTGTACCACTGATGAAGAAGTGATTTGCATCGGTCCACGTTGGATAGAAACTTGGTTGAAAATGCGTTTTTCTCAACGTCGTTTAGCCATGCAATCACATGCCCTATCAGGACGTGTGCTTACGTTAACAGGGCGAATGTCAGTGTTTCGCGCTAAAAATTTATTAAAACTAGAATTTATTCGTTTATTAGAAGCAGATCACTTAAGCCATTGGTTATGGGGCGATTTCAGATTTTTATCAGGTGATGACAAAAGTACTTGGTACTTTATGCTGAAAAATAAAGCGCATATGTTATATGTCCCCGATGCGCTGGGTTATACGGTGGAAGTGATAGAGGGCTCTGGTTTGGAGCGCATGGTACAAAATTTCCGTCGCTGGTCAGGAAACATGTTACGTAATGGGACTAGAGCCACCCAATTAGGACCAAGAAACATGCCGTTTTTTATTTGGTGGTGTTTAGTTGATCAAAAAATATCGATGTGGACTATGCTTGTTAGCCCCGTACTGGCGTTATGTGCCTCAATTTATCATGGCTTAACTTACTTAATTTCCTACATCATTTTTATAGCCATCAGCCGGATGTTTCTTTCTTTATTCTTGTTTCAATATTCAAGAAAAATTCAAATGAGTTACCCCTGTATTTTGTATTTTAATCAGCTAATTAATGCTGCGGTGAAAGTCTATTGTATTTTTCGCTTATCTAAACAGCGTTGGTCGAATCGCGGTGATCAAAAGTCTGATGTTGATGGCGGTTATTGGTTGGGGCTAGCGAGAAATGCTATGGCCAATTGGTGTACAACACTTGCGGTGGTTTTGTTATTTCTAGGGACTTTACAGTACGCAAGCTTTATTGAAGTACCTTCATTTTTGTTATTCGAACATGTTTTTGGAGCATTGTTATGAAAAATTATCCAATTGTATTATATGTCTCAAAATGTCGGGCGCTTGTGGCCTTAGAACGCAGACGCTACTTAGCAAAAACCATCGCTATTGGTTATAAAGGTTTGACCTATAGTTTGGTGATGTTAATGGTGTTCTTAGGTGGTTTATCTCCGGTATTATTTAACTATGTGGTTGACCCTTATAATGTAAATAATTTCTTTGATTTGGGCATGAATAAAGAAAAAATCAGCCTGAAAGCCCATTACCCTTTATGGAAAATTAGTAACTATCCAAAAGATACAGCGACCACCTTGATCTTGGGGGATAGCAGAGCACTGGCATTAAAAGACAAATATTGGCATCAACTTAAAGTCGATGAGGCCTATAACTTTGCTTATGGTGGTGCAACCATTCATGAAATCATTGATACCGTTGAATACCTTAAAGATTCTCCTGAAGTTAATACCCTCATTATCGGTATTCAATTACGAAGTTTTTCGCCCTTGTTTAAAAAAGGCTTAAATAGGGTGCCGGAAGCAATAGAACTTGTTAACGACCCTGTACAGTATTATGCCAATAATTTTGTCACTGATGTCAGTTGGCAACAGGTTGAAAAGCGTTATGCTCCACAAATTAAGCAGTTTAAGAATATTGCTGCAAATTTAGATTTCAGTCTGATATCGACAGCACACGCTAAAACAATCGTTGATAAGGACGCAAAAAATTTAGAGACATTATTAGACCCAGCTAATTGTACGGGTTGTATCTTGCCTAAGTTAACAACATCTCAACCAGGACCAATAGTGAGGGTCATCAAACAAAGACATGCGTTTGGTCTTGGAGGTTGGAGCCCGCTTTGGCCACAAATTTCAATGAACCGCCAATTACCACTGATTTTTTCTAATCAAGTTACAAAAAATGCTCAGTCAGATTGGCAGTCGTTCAGTTTTTCTCAACAATATTGGCGTGGTTTGGTGGACATTGCTCATTGGAGTAAACGTCAGAACATTAATTTAATCTTTTTTATTCCGCCGACCATTGTTGAAATGCAACAACAGATCACTAATTACGGTTATGCAGAAGATAACCAAGCATTAAGAATGGATTTGGCGCGCTTAGCACCGGTTGTTGATTTCGATTTTGATTCACCGCTGACTCGAAGTATTGATAACTTCAATGATGCTTATCATTTTAATTATAAAGTAGCGAAGATGGTTATTGGTGAATTAATACAGTTTATCGATACCACACCGGAAGCGAAAGCATTAGCTTTAAAGCGGCGTGAACAGATCACATGCCCAATAACTCAAAGCGAGCTAGTAAAAGAATTGACCAATGACAATGTCAATATGCGTGAAGGAAATTCATGCCGAATTTGGAGGGGACGTCATGAATAGAAACAAAGTTATACTCAGACGTTATAGTCTAATTATCAGTGTTTTATTGACTATTATCATTGTATTTGCCGTTTATTTTTCTTATCAAAAACATCTTGAAGATAGAGGTAAAAGTGCCCCGATGATCGCTGAGATTAAAGAGCAACTCGATCAAGCAAGGGCATTACAAAAACAAGGTAAATTACATGAGTCTGCGGAAATTTTTGAGCAGTTTGCGCTACAAGGCTATCCAGATGCGATGTTTTTCTTAGCGAAGTCTTATGAAAAAGGATGGGGAGTGGCGCCTGATTTGGAAAAGGCCAGAAGTTACTTATTAAATGCCGTCACTTATGACTTTAGTTATCGAGGGGAAAGCGCTTATCAGCTGGGTCGACTTTTTCAAAAATCTGCAGGTCCTAATTGCCATACCATCGCGGTTGATTGGTTTATCAAAGCATTAGAGTGGAATTATATTAAAGCATCGATGGCGCTAGGTACTCACTTTGAAAAAGGCTTGGGGGTTGAACAAAATTTTGATCGGGCGATTTATTACTATCAAATCGCAAGTAATGAAGGCATTGCGATTGCAGCATTGAAACATGCGCGACTTATTCTTTTGGGTAAATACGGCATTAGCAAAGATCCCGAGTTAGGTGAAGAATTAGTTGCTTTAGCTGTCGCGCAATTGACCGAAGAAGCACTGGCTGGCAAGGCAAGTTCGGCTAAAACCTTAGGTAGATTATACCGAGATGCTCAACTAATTAGCCCACCAAGTGAAATTGTCAGACAAGAAAAAACCATTAAGTGGTTTCGGTTAGCCAGTGATTTTGGCGATGCTGGCGCTATGCATGACTTAGGCCGCTATCTACTATTTATAGATGAAAATGTACATCATGAAGAGGCGCTGGTTTTATTAAACAAATCAGCCGAAAAAGGCCATGGTGGTGCGGCAACAGCGTTAGGCAGAATGCATTTAAAACAGCAGTATGGCTTGAAAGAAAAAGGCGCGGTTGCCTGGTTTGAAAAAGGTGTTAAAGCAGGTCATACCGGATCGTATAAAGAATTAGCGGTGTTATATTTCGAAGGAAAACTCATTGATAAGGATCTCAATAAAGCCATCATTTTAGTGCAAAAAGGCGCCAATAGAGGTGATGCCAGTTCAAAACGATTGTTAAATAAATTTTTAAAAAGACAAAAAAAAGAGCAAGAAAAACAACTTAAGCAAAAAGAGTTATATACAAAGAACACTGAAAAAAACAGTAAAAACAGTTAGATAGTTAACAGCAGTTAAAGCATTAGTAGTAGGGAGTCGATCATGGTTTTCAGTTCACTAGAGTTTATATACTTGTTTCTTATGCCAACATTATTGGTATTTATATTCTTACGTTATTTGGCGCTTGAGAAAGCGATCATATGGTGGTTAATCATTGCCTCGTTATTGTTTTATGCGTGGTGGAGCGTTTATTACCTGGTATTGTTGCTCGTTTCAGTAGTGGTTAACTTTGGTTTGCATAAACTTTTGCTACACAATCGTAGCCGTTTTATTTTGACTGTGGGTACAATTGCAAACTTAGCGACGTTAGCCTATTTCAAATATGCTGATTTTCTCATTGCTAATGTGAATAGCATTGCCGGTACTGAATTTCCGTTGTTACATGTTATTTTACCCTTAGCAATATCCTTTTTTACTTTTCAACAAATATCGTTTTTGTTTGATACTTATCATCAAAAGATAGCCGATTGTAATTTTGCTAAATATTGCTTATTTGTGGTTTTTTTCCCGCAATTAATTGCCGGCCCTATCGTTTTGCAAAAACATACCATCCCACAGTTTAACTTAGCGGTATTTAGAAAACCCTTGTTTATGAATTTAGCGGTTGGCGGAACACTCTTTGCCATTGGATTATTCAAAAAAATTGTCTTTGCAGACGGTATGGCGCCATATGCCAACGATGTTTTCAATCTAGCGCATTTAGGAAACTCGGTACCAACAGAAGCCGCTTGGTTAGGGATGTTTGCTTATACCTTCCAAATATATTTCGATTTTTCAGGTTATTGCGACATGGCATTAGGGCTTGCTCGGATGTTTGGCATTACCTTACCGATAAATTTTAATTCTCCTTATCAAGCACATAATATTGTTGATTTTTGGCGTCGCTGGCACATGACCTTGTCTGCCTTTTTAAGGGATTATTTATACATTCCCTTTGGTGGTAGCCGGTATGGCAAAGTACGCCAATATCAGGCGTTAATGTTAACTATGTTGTTAGGTGGGTTATGGCATGGCGCCAGTTGGAACTTTGTTTTCTGGGGATTTTTGCATGGCCTATATTTGGCGATAAATCATGGTTGGTCAGCACTGACAAAAGATTCACTTTTTGCTGAGTATATTCCAAGCGTAGTGATTAAAAGCCTATCACACTTAGTAACGCTGTTAGCGGTAATGTTTGCTTGGGTTTTCTTTAGAGCTGAAAACTTTAGTGATGCTTTATTAGTTGTTGATGGGCTGTTGGGACAAACTCAATATTATAATACCAAAGTGTGGGGAGCGCTGTTAAATGACAATGGCATGTTGTGGTTGAAAATAGGCGGTCTGTGCATAATAGTCCTCTTCTTACCAAACGCTATTGAATTAACACGTTTTTATCGTCCGGTATTGAAAATCAAAGAGATGCTAAGAAAAACAACGGGTCTATCGGGCTACATCAAATCTCAATTGCTGTGGCGCCCGTCAATGAATTGGTCTGTCATTATTGGCGCTATGGCATCAGTCAGTCTGCTGTTTCTTTATCAAGCAAATAATTTAACGGAATTTATATATTTCAACTTTTAGTAGATCAAATAACAAAATGGCAAATGGATGAGATTGTTGTAGGTTAGGCTTTAGCCTAACAATTATCCCGTTAAAAACATTTATAGGAAAGCGTAAAAGTTAAATCCCAAAGTTGTCGGAGGTTGTCATGAGTATTCATCTAATTAAAACCGCTGGTTTGTTAGCGATATTTTTATTAATGGTATGTCATTGTACATTGGCGAGTGATCTAGCCGCTGATCTAGACAATGATCTTGCTAGAGAGCACTGGAAAATTAGCAATTTAAAAAACGGCTTTTCCTATGATACATCAACTCAATTAATGGCAGTCAAAGGGCTACAAAAACAAGGCTTAATAAGTGCAGCTAAAAAAGGTGATAACTTGCTACTTAGTTTTTGGCAAGAAGGTGCTTATCGGCCAACCATTACTTATAACCAAGCAACACTTCTTGATGGCTATGAATTAGAAGATGTCTCCAGAATAAGTAGCTTTCGTTTTGATGAGCTAGGAAGTTTTGTTTATATTCGCACCGCCAAAGGACCGAAAGTTAAGGTGGAATTGATTTTTAATGGTGATTTGGTTTTATCTTGGCCGAGATTAACGAAAGTCAAAATACTCTCCTTTACGAGCAATGTTGTCATCACATCTATATATGATGAGCAATTACAACAAACAAAATTTTCTTCGTACAACTTAAATAATATCGATACCTTAGCCGAATCAAAAAAAGAGCTTGGCAGTATTACCGGTTGTGATGTTTTATCTACTAAAGTGACAAAAACAGGCATCTTTATTCAAAGTTACTGTAAAGCAAAACAAGGCAGTGATGTGCTGTTTTTAGATTTATCTACACATAAGTTGCTGCAAACTAAATCAACGCAGTTTGATGAATATTTTGGCATCAAGAGCAAAGACCATCGTCAATTAATGCGCAATGAAAATGTCACACTGCCCATTTTAACCGTGAGTGGTGCACCCAAAAGTCGGCAATTGTTTCATGCTATTTCGGGTAGTCTTGGTCAATTATTAGGGGAGCCGATGGCGATGGCATCTGATGAGGCGGGTAAACAAAGCTGGAGCCAATCTTATCGAACTTTAGCGTTGGCAGAGCTTTATCAAAAGACAAATCATCCGGTGTTTGCCCGTCTTGCCGCCCAAGCAATGTACGCAACCTTAAGGCAGCAAAATCAGCTTCGTGGAATTTCTGAAGAACATAATCCTAGATGTGGTTGGGCATCGAGGATTTATTCCATCGATAGCATAACGCCGATTTCATTTATGATAAACCAAGCGATGATAACCAATAGCTTGGTAAACAGTTGCGCAAAACTCGAAGCTTATTGTAGTAAAAAACTAAAAAGGTTGATTAATAACACCGCCGTTTGTTTAGTTGATTCTTATGAATATTTATATGTTGAAAAAGAAGGACTGTATCGTATTCCTTATGGCAGCAAATTTCGTTATGACGGAATATTCGCTCCTTGGAATTGGCACTTAACCTGGGCGGCTGTGCTGCAACATGCAGGAAAAGTAACCAAGCAGGTGCACTTAGAAAGTAGAGCTTTTGCTATTGTTGAACAGTTTACTAAAAGTTGGCAGTTTACTGATGACAAAAGTAGCAGGGCACTATGGCGATATTGGACACCGCATTATTATCAAGGATGGACGACCCAAGATAAGGTGTCAATGAATCGGCCAAAACAGCGTCCTGCTGTGGCGGGGAAGACAAACTATGAAGATCTAAATCACGCGGGGCTGAGCCTGATGGGTTTGAACTTTATGCAGTATTCATTGGATGAAAAACAACAACGTGCCCTTGAAAATACCATCGACTATTTACTGGACTTTGGCGCTATATTACCTAAATTTATCGACGGCAATGGCCCGCTAAACCCAAGGTGGTCACTCGGCGCTGGCTGGCATGCCTCTGCAACACCTAGTTTAAAATCTCTTTTCCAATCTAAATTACCCGGTGGGGTATCCAGTAATAAACATTTAGCCTATGCGCTTTTATCTCAAGGTAAGGGACAAGGCAAAGAACAAGCTGAAAATCGCTTTGATTTAACCTTTACGCTCTCTTATTGCTCTTACAAACCTAACCCAGAACAGCAAAGTTTTACCTGTCAGCAAGTACAAAATTGGACGTGGCAAACAATCGAGGGATTTTTGTCGAATAACCCGCTGTTTAAACTAACAGCAATAACTAAAGCTTAACGTTTTACGGTAATTAAGGGAGAGTTTCTGATGGCTATCAATAAAATAAATAATTATCGAGCTGATTTGGATGGATTAAGAGCGATTGCGGTACTTTCTGTAGTTGTATTTCATATTGATGAAGCATTAATTCCCGGCGGTTTTGTTGGCGTAGATATCTTTTTTGTTTTGTCGGGTTACTTAATATCTCGTTATATTTTTGAGAAACTCAATGAGCAATCGTTTTCATTAGCAGAGTTTTATCGCAGAAGAATAAAACGTATTGCACCTGCTATGTTGGTGGTGTTATTGGTTGTACTGGTATTATCCCAATTAATCATGCTGCCAAATGATGCTGAGAAGGTCGCTGAATCAGTGATTTGGTCTTTATTTTCGCTGACTAATTTCTATTTTTATTCCTCTGAAGATTTAAGCTATTTTGCTTCTGTTATGAATGAAAAGCCATTACTCCATTTTTGGACCTTAGGGGTAGAAGAGCAGTTTTATTTAATTTGGCCGGTATGCTTAATGCTTTTTTATCGTTACTTCAATGCAAGGTATTTCCTTTATCTATTAATTCTTCTCGCCACTTGTTCATTTATTTCTGCTCAATATTATTCTGTCGTATCGCCCTCATTTTCTTATTATATGTTACCCACTCGCGCCGGTGAGTTGCTCATTGGTGCCATAGTGGCGCACCTTATTCTATCTTCAGCAAATAAAGCTAAAAAAGTGGGTCAGGGCTTAAGTATTATTGGCTCATTAATGATTGTTTGGTCATTTTTTTATATTTCAGCAGAAGATATCTTTCCAGGAATACTTGCTCTGATCCCTACGTTAGGCACCGCATTTATTATTTATTCTGGACAATATAAAGTCAGCTGGGTTTCTGGGTTACTTGAACGTAAACCTCTGGTATTTGTCGGACTTATTTCATATTCGACCTATTTATGGCATTGGCCAATCATCGCTTTTTTTAACTATGGCTTATTTGAACTGAGTGGCTTGGCTTTTAGCGTTATTTTATTATTAACCTTGCTTTGTGGCTGGTTAAGCTTCACCTTTATTGAAAAACCGTTCCGTTATTCAAAATGGACCTTTAAAAAAGTGTTTGTTAATCAATTAGTCATGCCAAGTATGGCAATCATGTGTTTATCATTGATTTTCTTACTTGGGCAGGGCTATGGTCTTCGCAGCTTTTCTGAAAGTTACCAAACTCAATTGCAGCGCATTCAGTCTGAGGTAAAACCTGCTTATAGTTATCAATATATTTGTCAGAAGCCTTATATTTCAAAGAAAGACCTTAATGAGCAAGGCTGTGTTGTTGGTGAAATTAATAGCCAGTCAAATGATGAAAATCCAGCCACTGAAACCGACATTATTCTTATCGGAGATTCTAATGCTGCTCATTATGTTGGCATGCTTGGAGAATTTGCTAACCAGCAAAAATTTCAATTTAGAAATGCACAAATCAGTGCTTGTCCTCCGGTTATGGGCAATGTCGAACAATTTGTCAAAAGAAAATATTTTGACGATTGTCGTCGTTCATTAAATAACCTCTGGCCAGAGCTGTCTAATTACCAGACGGTGATCATCTCGGCATCTTGGTCTCATTATCAACAAACATCTACTGAGTTTTTGCCAAGCTTTTTTGCAACCGTTAATGCTCTGATAGAACAAGGCAAAGACATTATCATTTTGGGTAAAGTGCCAGTGATCATGTCGTATAACAAAGAATGTTTAGCACGGGCGATTAGTTATCCTTTGGTTGATTGTCAAAGTGCGCCTACATATCTTGAGAAACAATTAGACATCACCAATTTGGCTTTAACGAGTTTTGCCGCAGAGCAGCAGCATGTCGCCTATTATGATGCTAATGAATTTTTATGTGAAAATAAAAACTGCTCGGCCTACAATCAAAATGGCCAAGCGCTGTACTTTGATCAAAGCCACCTTTCTATTCCAGGTTCTTGGCTACTAGGTAAAGAAATAGTGCGTTTCGAAGGAGTACCTTACCCTTTTAACCTTTTAGGAGAATGATGACTTTACCAACTGAGTTTTTTTCGATAAATCGTCGAAGGACTGACTTCGAGTAAAGCGGCTGCTTTTGGAATATTGCCTTCACAATATAAAATGGCAGATTCAATGGTGTCTTTTTCTACTTGCCAAAGCGGAATGATTTCAGCAGAGGATTGAATCGCTCTTTCACGAGGTTGATATTCTTCACTATTATTGGAACGCGCAACCTGGCCTTGCTTAGCGATGAAATTATTGACGGTAGTTGATAAGGATTTTATCACCATTTCGGCAGTTATTTCTTTGCCTGTATTGAGGACCACTATGCCATGAATAATGTTTTCTAACTGTCTAACATTACCGGGCCAATTATAAGAACAAATAAGTTGAATGGCATCACGAGAAAATTTAGCAAAATTCTTATTTTCCACCTTAGAATATTTTTTTAAAAAGTAACGGGCAATATGCAAGATATCAGCGCCCCTTTCTTTTAAGGGTGGTAAGGCAATGGTGATGACGTTTAATCGATAATAAAGGTCTTCTCTGAAATTACCATTTACAACCGCATTGCCGATTGAATTTGAAGACGCTGATATAATTTGCGCATGGAATTTTTGCATTTTGTTACTGCCTAATGGCGTAAATTCTCTTTCTTGAACCACTCTTAATAACTTTGCTTGTAGTGGTTTTGTTAACGTGGTGATTTCATCAAGAAAAAGTGTGCCTTGTTTGGCAACTGTAAATAAACCTTCTTGATTATTTATTGCGCCAGTGAAAGCCCCTTTGGTATGGCCAAATAATTGTGACTCAATTAAGTTCTCAGTAAAATTAGCACAGTTAACGGCGATAAAGGGTTGATCTTTATGGTAACTCTCTAAATGACAGGCTTTAGCAACTAATTCTTTTCCGGTACCTGTCTCTCCAGTAACAAATATTGGCGCATTGGTGGTTGATGCATGTCTTATGCTGGTAAAAAGTTCATGCATGGCTTCATCTTCAGCAACAATGCCATGAAAATTGATCAATTCACTATGAGTTTCTTGTGGGGGTAATAGTTCACCAAAATGGTTTTCTATGGGTTTTGCCAATGCTTTATCAACAATAAAGCTAAGTTCTTTATTTTCCCAAGGTTTACAAATAAATTTATCAACCACACCAGCACTAAAAGCGGCGGAAACTAAATTAAAATCCTGATAAGCCGATAAAATAATTCGTTGTGATTGAGGACATTGTTTTTTAATTTTCTCTAAAAGCTCACAACCATTCATCTCTGGCATGTGTTGATCAGAAATAACCACATCAGGTTGATTTAGTTGGCAGTACTCTAAAGCGAGTAGAGGCGAATTAAAGTCAACGATGGTCGCATCAATTTTTCTCAGTGTTCTTTTTAATGCTTGTAAGATGTTTTCATCGTCATCAACAAGCAACAAAATCGGCTTTGTTTGTCCGAAAGTATCATCCATATATTATCGCCTTATTCCTGTCTATACTTTAATCATAGGAAAAAATTGCAAATTCAGAAAGTTTTTTGCATTTTGCATCATAAAATAAAAAGAAATACACTATAGTGATAAAGTAACTTTATGTTTATTATCGACTTAGTCACAAGCAAGTTGTAACTCTAGTAAGGAAATTCGAATGGAAAAAGCTTCACTAATCATTGTTGATGATGAAAAAGAAGTGCTGAATGCTCTGCATCGAGTATTACGAAAGCATTTTGAATTGTTTTTATTTTCAGATCCTCTTGAAGCTTTAGCCTTTTATCGAGATAAACCTTACATTCCTTTGATACTCACCGACATGAGAATGCCCGTCATGGATGGCGCTACTTTTCTTGGCAAAGTTATTGAAATTAATCCTAACTCGAAACGTTTTTTATTAACCGGTCATGCGGATATAAATTTAACCGTTGCCGCCGTTAATGACGGTAAAATCACCCATTATTTTTCTAAACCATGGGACAACGTAGAACTGATTGGTGAACTTAAAGCTTCCTATGAGTTGTATCTTAATGAAAAGAAAACCAAGCATTTGTTGAAAGCCAATCAAGAAAAAAATGCTCAACTTTCATTGATTAACAGCTCATTAGAGTTAGAAACCAATAAAAATAAGAAAAAGCTGGAATTAGTTTCTTCCCGTGAGGCTAAAAGTTTTGTTCGATTGAAAAAAACCTTTTCTACGTTTATTGAAATTTACGCAGAGACAGTTTCTTGGCATACCGATGATGCTACGCGGCACAATTTTCGCATCGCCTCACATGCACGATTAATGGCTGAAAAATTAAATTGTGATAAGTTGATGATATTTCAGATATATATTTCTGGTTTATTGTATGAAACGGGAAAGTTATCTTTAAGCCAAAATTTGCTTAATAAATCCGTAGATATCATGGACCAGCATGAAAGAGCACAATATGATGGCTTTTATGCAAAAGGCATTGGCTTGCTCTCTAGAGTTGATGAATTGGCATACGTGATAGAAATCATTAAACATATACCCGAGTTTTATAACGGTTTAGGCCTGCCTGAGCATTTAAAAGGAGAAGAAATCCCTTTAGGCTCTAGAATACTTTCAATTGTCATTATGTATGATAACTTGCTTATTGGACGTCAAACACAAGCGAAAATATTAACAGCAGAGGCTAAACACCGTATACAAGACTTAGCCAGTACCATGTTTGACGCCAATTTGGTGAAAATCTATTTACAAGCGTTAGAGCAAAAAGAAGACTCTCAAGAGGGGAGCGTAGAGTACTTATTGAATGTTGGGGACCTAGAAACAGGGAATGTCTTAAAAAAGGATATTATCAATAGCGACAAGAGTATTTTATTAACTGCTGGAACTGTGATTGAGCAAAACCATATTGATAAGTTACTCGACATTGAAAAAGAATTTAATCAGTGCTTTATCGCTTTTGTTTAACGCGATTATTTAGGCAATGTTCCATTTAATTGTTGATATTAAATTGTTCATGAATGAAGTGGTTGTAGGTTGGGCTTTAGCCTAACAAGGCGATCTTATTGTTAACAACCGTTCACGGGAACAGAGCTAATTAATTTGTCAGCGAGATAACTAATAAAACAAATAATATGAACGATAATCCTTGCCAAAATTTAACCGGATTGCGTTGTAAGGAATCGCTTGGTTTTTATTGCTCTGATTAACTAAGCCATTAACACTTAATTTTGATGGGTAAGAGAGATAACTAATAAAACAAATAATATGAACGATAATCCTTGCCAAAATTTAACTGGGTTGCGCTGTAAAATCGGTTGCTTCTTATATTCTTCTAAGGCGGTTAAATTGGGTTTTGTTAAGTCGGCTTGAAATTCAGAAAATGCTTGGTAGCGTAACTTAGGATCAGGTTGGGTGCATTGCTGTAAACTCAAATCTAGCCAATAGGGTAATTCTGGACGAAATTGTTTAATGCTTTTGTACTGCCAATCATCATAGCTATTCTGTGTGACTTCAGCACGCTTCATTGGTTTGTAAGGCAGTTGGCCGGTCAGCATTTCGTAGCCTATAACACCGAGTGAAAATAGGTCACTCATATTGTCTGACTTCATCGTTAACAAAGTTTCTGGTGCAATATAATTGAGCGACCCTTGTGGCACTGTTTCTTCAATGTTATTAACATCTTCATCCAGTGATGCGACTAAAACGGTACCGTAGTCGATGAGTTTTATTTGCTCATAAGCATCGATCATGATGTTGTCAGGCTTTAGGTCTCGATGCACTAATTCAAGACGTTGAAATGCCCGCAGTGCTGAAATGATTTGACTGACAATATCACGAACTATGGCGACGCTGGGTTTTGGATTGTCATGCATCCAAGCAGATAGCGTTTGTCCTTCAATGTATTCACAAACATGATAGAGAAAACGGCTGTCTTTACTATCCGTTTTAACTTTCATTATATGGTTATGGTTAATGCGTTCGCCCACCCAAGCCTCTCTCATAAACCCTTGCAAATAGAGCGTATCATCGGCAAAGTTTTGTGAAGGCACTTTTAATACTGACTTGCTTTTAGTTTGCCCATCCTCAGCTAAGCTTTCGACCAAGTAAAGATGTGAACGATTACTGGCGTGAATAATTTTACATACTTGGTAACCATCGAGCTTCATGCCAACTTTAAGGGCAGGGGGGATAACCTTACTGAGCAAGTCTCGTTCTATTTCAATTAATTTTCGTTGCGGCGTTTCACTAATATAGACCAGTAAACAACTGACATTGTCGTGACTGCCGTTATTAATTGCGAGTTTGGTGATAGCTTGGCTGACTTGCTCTAAATCTATATTTGATGGTTTTTTTGGCAAACTATCAAGTTGAGATTTAAGATCTTTTTTTGATAAAAAATCATGAACGCCATCACAGGTTAGTAGGTAAATGTCACCATTTTGGATATCTATCTTATGAAAATCGACTTTTAATCTTGGATCAGCACCTAAAGCCCTGGTTAATACCACATGCTCACCACCTTGTTTACGGTTATGATCTCTGGTGATACTTTCGAGTTGTTGGTCTCGATATTTACTGATTCGGCAGTCACCAACATGGAAAATATAACCACTGGTTGATTTTAAGATCAACGCTGAAAATGTTGTTAACCACTGTGGACTTTCTACGGACTGACTTTGATTTGCACTGTTATTGGTGGTGATCGTATCTGCTTGAGAAAAGAGCCATTGATTTAAACTGGTTAGTACTTTTGCAGCAGACTTCTCTGTTGACCAAGTATCCGGTGTTGAATAATACTCTTGGGCAAATTGTGTTACGGCTAATTGCGCAGCTTGTGCCGCATTACTGGCACTACTCACGCCATCCGCAAGTGATGCTATGGCGCCTTTGGTTGTGATGTCATTATTGGTAGGACAATGAACGACAAAAGCATCTTGATTTTCAGGCTTTAAACCTTGATCAGAGTAACCACCAAAAGCTAACTGTAATTGAGTTACTAGCTTTTGATGTTTATCGTGATGCATTTTTTGCTCTATATCCATATTATTTTAGGAAACACTGATGAGTTCAATTGAGCCATCTTCTCTGACTTCAGTTATAGTGCCTTTTGGCTCTTCCATAAACAAGAGGGTGATAAAACCTAGCACAGCCGTCCCAGCTATTACTAAGAAAAACGTTTGATAATCCACTAAAGATAATACCGTTAAATATACTACGGCACCAACGTTACCATAAGCACCAGTCATGCCGGCAATTTGTCCGGTTAAACGACGTTTAATTAAAGGCACAGCAGCAAATACCGCACCTTCACCGGCTTGTACAAAGAAA
>MAAB01029101.1_pt1 | contig 16909 bp, 4 predicted proteins | sample 1115991 | NCBI WGS metagenome assembly MAAB01 (sample SAMN04961124, study PRJNA320927) | seawater metagenome | isolation source: sample BD02T18 sea water enriched with oil for 18 days | place: USA:Gulf of Mexico | collected 2013-07-27
ACCTGCCATTTGGCGAGTATTTAAAAACGCTTGATGCGTGGCTGATTCTTGGAAAATTTCTTTACTTGCTTGATGTTTAACATCTGTAAGTACTTTCGTATTTGTAGAAGTGGTTCTTTTCACTTGTGCTCCAGTAACGACACTTGGTCGTGTTTTGGCTTGAGTAGCGACGTTCGCTTGCGTGACTGTACTAACTGGTGTAGCTAATTGCTTGGGCTTAATGTTCATCACATTAACAGCCTGTTTAACATTGGCTAATGGTTGCTTGGCAAAGGCTTGTTTGATGACTGTGAACTTGGTAGCTTGCGTTTTAGCTACAATGTCATCAAAAATAGCTTTGCCGCCTAAAGTAATATTTTTAATGAGTTTAGGACGCTGTTTACCTTGCGCAGCTGGTGCTGCTTGATGGGCTAGCTTAGTCGATGACAAAATAAGGTGCGCACAGCTTTCATCTTTACCTAAGCCATTCACTGCTATATGAGAAGCTTTAGAAGATTTCTCATCCAAAAGCAGCGCTGTTTTGATAATACTGGCAACACCACTGGCATTAAACGTATGACCAATATTGCTTTTAACACTGCTAATCGCTTTACCTGCATACAATGCAGGTAGTGCTTGAGCTTCTGCTGTATTTTCAGCACTAAAACCACTGGCATGTGCTTCAACACTCGTAATGTCTGCGCTGTTAAGCCCTGCAATGTTCAGTGAAGCGGTTGCGGCTTTAGTGATGGCCGCAGCATCTTTACCATTGGCAAAACTAATACCGTCTATGGTGGCGTAAATACTTTGTTCAGCAACTTGGATTACTTTAGACAGGGGTTTAACAACAAACGCACCTGCCCCTTCACCTACTCGCCATGTATTTTGTTCAAGTACATTTTCTGAGGTTGCAGAATTTGTTGAAACTGAGCCTGTTTCTACCGGCCCCTTCTCCACAGGACCAAAGTGTTGCCTTAAGGTAATATTTTCTACTGAGCCAGCTAAATCAACCGAGGCAATAATCACGGCATCAATGCTCGATGTTTGGAATAAGTTTTCAGCCAATTCTACACAACGATAGACTGAGTTTTCTTCCGCAGAAAGCGTTATCGCTGGGCCCGTAAAGTCCCATAATGCTGAAATACGTGACGCCATAATATTACCAATAAACGAGGTATATTGATTAAGCTGCGCCGCATGAGCAACTCCATCTTTAGCGATATTGGTTAAGGTTTCACGTTGCTCTGTGTTAAGCGTAACGCCTTGTTGTAATAAACTTTCTTCAATTTGTGTGCTTAAGTTAACGCGACCTCGGTATTGATGCAGCTCTAGTTCAATACCCATAGCTACAAGTACCGCAACGTTGCTACCTTCTTTAAGTCCTGCATCTTTCGCTGCATTATCAGCAACTTTCATCATCATCAGTTGCTGGGGAATTAAACAGTCTTGCTCGTTAGGTGGCACTTTGAAACGTAAAAAATCAATATCAAAGTTTTCAACATAGCCGCCCTGAGGTGCTTTATTAAGCTGCAAGGCACTCATTACATCTGTATCGTGATTAATTCCTTTCCAACGATTCGTCGGTAATTCTCTGAAAGTATTACCATTAGTTTCGATAAGCGTTTTAAAGCTAGTAAGATCTTCAGCACCACCAAAATGAGCATCCATACCAATAATGGCGAGCGGCTCACGTGTTTTGGCTTTTACCGTAATAGGCTCAAGTTGCTGTGTGGGTTGTTGTAAAACTAAATGGGCATTAGAGCCACCAAAACCAAATACACTCACACCAGCGGTTCTTGGCTTGTTTGCACTTTTAGAAGCAACTGGCCAATCGATAGTGTCTGTTGGCATTTGTGCGCCGCCTAAATAACCTTTTTTAGAGCTTAGTGGCTCGTTTAAGTTAATGGTTGCGGGGATTTTTGCTTCATTGAGTGCCCAAATAGCTTTAGTCATACCCGGCATACCTGCTGCGGTAAGTAAGTGACCTAAGTTAGATTTTACTGAGCCAAGCAAAGGTTTATTGCCATTTTCTCTTGGGAAGCGACTAAAGAATGTATCCATAGAGCCAAGCTCTACGTTATCGCCTTTTGGTGTACCCGTTGCATGACATTCAATGTAATCTACATCACAAGGGTCAACAGCTGCATCTTCATAAGCACGTTCATAAACAAGCACTTGTCCTTTGGTATTTGGACTAAGAACAAATTCACCTTTACCGTCATTTGATAAAGCGCCACCTTTGATAATCGCGTGAATTTTATCACCGTCACGTACCGCATCACTATGGCGTTTTAATACCATCATGCCTGCACCTTCACCGGCAAATAGACCTTGAGAGTTTTTATCAAATGGGGCATGAATATTGTTAGCTGGGTAGGCTTGAAAGATTGAGAACCCCATATTAACAAACATAGGATCAGAGCCTGATACCGCGCCTGCTAACATCATGTTAGCTTTACCTGTATGCAAGTAATCGCAAGCCAATTTAACAGAATAACAGCTTGATGCACAGGCTGCATCAAGCGCAAAGTGTGTACCACCAAGACCTGCAGCTTTCGCTAAAAGCGCCGCAGGATAACCCGCTACCAGCGCATTATCTGCATGAATATTGTTGGTTGCTATGTCAGTATCAGAAAAATGGCTTAACTGAAAATCTTTATTTATACTCGCTTTTAATGCGTTATCGACAACTTGGTGATACAACGGCATAAATAAGTGATTAGACGATTTGGTTGGAAACGATAAATTTCCTAAAATAACGCCACATTGCCCAAGCTTATCACTGCCCCAATAACCTGCATCGGTTAATGCTTGTTGGGTAACATACAAAGCCCACTTATTTAGATCATCTAGCTGATTTAGGTACTCTTCACTCAGCGGTGCGGTTAAACCAGCAGTATTCTGAACAAATGATGTTGCATCAAAATCAAAATCTCGAATATAACCACCGTGCACACAGTAAAATTTATCTGTGTCGCCTTTTTTTCCTGTGTATTTTTCAGGGTCAACACCCATTTGTTCTATGGTTGCTTTACTGCGACAATCCTGTTTCTTCAGCAATTGCTGCCAAAATTCTTCTGGTGCAGAAGATCCTGGGAATAAATTAGCAATACCTACTACGGCAATATTTTCCATACTTTCCTCGAAAAGTTTTATAAAACTTTTAAGCGTTTTATACGTCATACCCGAGATTTTTTGTCGGGTATCCAGTTTGTTTTCCTTGCTACGCCATTAATTAGGCAATAGCCGTAGAACTAAGTGCAATGGTTCCCCGACTAGACACTTCGGGGATGACGGTAAAGAGGCAAGTGTCTTGCTCACGATGAATGCGAGCTAAATCCCTCATATTAACGTCATATCCGAGCTTTCTTGTCGGACGTGGCACGGATGCCACTTATTAGACAATGCACGGAGCACATTGCCCTATATCCACTATCTCTTATATTTTTCTTTTAAGCTTGTGGCTTTTTCACAATAATTGAGCCATTAAATAAGCGGTGAAGATCTAGTTTCACCCCGTGACTAACCAATTTTGCAACGGCTCTTACATACGTTAATTCGTCACTTGTGCCTTTTGCATTCACTGGCACTGATACTCTTGCTTTATGAGCAACTTGATTAGCTATCTGACTCGATTCTTGATTCGATAGGCCATTCTTACTGCTATCGTCAAAATCTAAAATTTTATCTACCCAGCTGCATAACGAGCGCCCTGGTCCCATTTCAATAAATACTCGTGCACCTTTATCATGCATGGTGTTTATTAAACGGGGGAAATCTACCCGGTCACATAAACACTTAGCAACACTGTGAGCAATAGCTTTGCTCATTTGTGGTACGGGTAAGTAACAAGAGCTTGAATACATTTTAGTTTTTAAACGCGCAGTAACGTCCATGGTATAGAGTTCAACCATGTCGTCATATTCCATTTTTGCTGGTGCACTGTGAATGGCATTTGCCATGTTAAGTGGCATAGCACGTACACCAAGTTTTTTAATAACTCGTAGACAATCAGCTGGATAACCACCTAATAATAAACTGTCTGGCGTATTAACTATGGTGCAATAAACACGTTCTTCACCTTCACTGGCAGCGATAACTTCATCTAACGTTGCTTTAATGGTATAGGTTTCCCAAATCAACTCATCTAGGCTTTCAGCTTGGTCACTGTCATTGCTAGGGCTATTAGTAGGACTAGGCAAGCCCCAATGCTCACGCAAAGTTAACAAGTCACCACATAAACGTTGATTAAAGGTATCTGAATTAGCTAAACGTGCGCTCATTAAGCCAGGTTGTTGCCATGCACCAAGTGCAGCATACATACTGACTTCACCCATGCTGTAACCTGTAGCAAAGTCTGCCTTTACCTTAAAGACATTTTCAAATACTTTAGTGAATACACACGCAAAACCAACACCGGCTTCTGCAATATCGGCTAAGTTACCGCGTAGGTTTAAATCCAGCTGTTTTAATGCTTTAAAATCAGGACGAATTATTGAGCGGGGATTTAATAATTTATCTTTTAAACTTGCGCCAATATCGTCGGCTAAGTTAGCAACATCTTGGTGTATTTCAGGAAAAAGGTGGAATAAATCACGCCCTAAACCGACATACGTTGCACCAATGCCCGGATATAGAAATGAAACATTATTAGTCGATATTGGATCTGTCGCTGACTCAATATCGTTAACAGGGCTAGCACTAAAATAGCTGCCTTTTGGCGTTCGCCATTCTTGCTGATTATTCTTATCAGAATTAACATCAGTAAATGCTGCAGGAACACCGGCTTTAGCGAGCTTTATTTCTTTGGCTAATTCTTCTATCGATTCACACAATAAGGCAATCGTATAACGACTACTATTGGGTTTTGACTGTTCAAAACGAGTCAGTGCAATACCTTTAAGTGATTTTCCACTTTGCTCAAGCTCATCTTCAAGATCAATTAACTGGGTTAATAAATTGGGTAGATCATTTGCGCCAATTAATACTAGCTGTAAATCACTACAGGCAATAAAACCATTACTGCGAATATCGCTTGCAGCGTGTTTACCATCAACAAGACCAACCTGCTCTTCTTGCAAGATGATGTGACAATAAGCATGATTATTTGCTGAAACTGCTAAACAACTGTATGCGCCAAGGTGGGCATTGCCATTAGGCTGTGGATACCATGGGCGTGCCTCTGTTGGAAAGTAACAGCTTGAGCTTTGCCATTTTTCAAGTTCACTGGTTACAGGTTGTTGCCAATCAGTGATGGCTGGAATATAACGTTGTTGCAGCGCAATAACGGTACGTAACAAACCTAACACCTCAGAAAACCCAGCCCCTTCACCTGTAACACTACGTGCACAAGAGATAGCCGTGTTTAATGCTACGCTTGCATCTTCATTCATTAATGCTTTATTGGCACCTTCATCTATAAAATAATGGCTCATTAAACCTTGTGTTTCAGTAAGCGAAGCTGCTTTATTTGATAACGCAGAAACTTCAAGCAAACCAATATCTGTTGCATTGACTTGCGCTTTATCTAACGCTGCAGCAGTAACACTGGCTATATCAGTACCTGTGGCAAAACCTTTTACCCGTGCATACACATAACAGTGATGAGTTTGTGCAAACGTCGCTGGTGCAAATAATAATGCAGCAATACCGCTACACGCTTGATAAGCGCTAAAGTTTTTATCATATGAAATGGTCGCCAGTTCTTGGCAAACATCACTGCTATTTTGCTTATCGCTGAAACTAAGCGCACTAGTACCTTGCAAATTAAGACCAAGCAAGGCTACCAAGAAATCTTGCTCAATCAACGCATCTATTTTTTGAAGTGCGCTAGCTAACGTAGTAACAACAATAACATTTTCAATATCAATGACTGTATTTTCACTGTCGTGCATTAACACAACAACTTTGATATCAGCGCTACTGACTTGGTTAGCACGTGCCATACGCTCAACCGCTGCCGAACAGCTTAGATTGAGTGTTGTATTTGGCTTAATTTGATCTGTTTTGCTCGTGCCTAAGCTTTTTCCAAGGTATAGCGCACGTTCAACACGATCAATATCGGTTTGAATGCTCTGTTGATTTTCAAACTGAGCATCTAAACCAATAATGGCAGTTTTATAATGATTATTAACCATTACGCACTTGCCTCACTTTTACCTTGCTTAACTTGTGGTGCATTTTTCGTCGCTTTTTTAGGCAAGAATAAGTCATTTAAGTTAGCACTAGCCGTCACTTTAGCGGACTTTATCTCACTGAGTAATTGATTATTGTCATCAATCATTTCAATATCAGCCGTTAAAGAGCCACGTTGCTTTCCTTTGCCTGAACTTTTCACTACCGTTAATTTAAGGTAGAAGTTTTCACCAAGACTGACGTCGCGGTATACCGTCCAACTTTGTGTACTTGACGGTAAGCTACCAAAACCTAACTGCTTTTTAACCCAAACTAACATGGCTTGATAAGCGATATCATTCGCAAAGATGTTCGATTGTTCGCTTGCACTATTCAACGGGCTAATCGGGAACTCGCCCTGCTTAATACTTGCAACTTCTGGTACTTGGCAATTCAACAATAGACCTTGTTCATTACACTCAAGTATCGCCTTAATCCCTTGCAGGCTTTCACCGTGGAATAAAGTACCATTAGTATATAAAGCGTCTGCATTTTCACTGCTCGTCGTTACTGCTTCTGGAAGTACTTCGGGTAAAGACAAGTCAACCGTTGGCGCTTCTTTTCTTTCCGCTTTAGCGACTAATGTCAGCTGAGCGCCATAATGAAATACTGGTTTACCCTGCTCATTAGTACTTGAGATTTTAGTGTCTACCACTAAGCTTTCACCCTCAACTTGAGCGTTCATATCGATTGAATATTCTGTTGCTTCACTGCCATCAAAGATGATGCCTTTAAACAACTTATAGTTTGCTAGTCCTTGATAATGAAATGCTGGGTAAGCAACCATTGCTGCATCACTCATCCATGCAATGGCGCACACGGTTGGTAATACTTTGTCATCACCAATTGTGTGGTCAGCTAAAAAGGTATTGTTAGTCGCTAAAAGTGTTTTATTAACACGGGTAGTTAAGCGACTAACTTGTGGCTTTTTTACAGATGAATCCTTACCTGTATCCTTCGACAAATCATTACCAACAAGGATTTGTGCACAACGGTTAGTATCTGCAGCGAGTTCACTTACAAGTAATTTAGCGCCTGCATCAAGTGGAATAATATAAACACCACGGTCGTTAAACATGCGTTTAAGCTCTGGTGTTACCATGCCTCCATCCCAAGGTCCCCAGTTGAAACTTAATACTTGAGCACTTGGGTTTAATGCTTTAAAACGGTATGCCGTTTTATTTAAAATATCATTAGCGATGGAGTAATCAGATTGTCCTGGATTACCGTAAAAACCAGCCGCAGATGAAAATAGCACTAAGTGCTTAATGTTTTCTGCATTGGTTGCTGCTAATAAAGACAGTAAACCATCTATTTTCGTTGTGTATACTGCGTTAAATTCTTCAAGCGTTTTTTGCTCAATAAACTTGTCCGCTAATACGCCCGCACCATGGATGATACCAGTAACTTGACCTAGGCTTTTCGCTAGTGGTTGAACCGCAGCGCTAACACTTTCACTATTCGTCACGTCGGCAGCAGCGTAATGTGCTTGACCACCTGCAGCTTTAATTGCCGTTAATGTTTGGGCGATTTCACGATTAGCTAATACCGGACGTACAAACTGTGTCACTTTAACCGGTGTTGGTTTTTCGCCGCTTGCAATCAATGCTTGCATCGCTGCTTTTTTCAAAGCAACTTCATCACTAATGCCTTGTGCCCAGCTTGGCTCGTTGGCATCAAATGATGAACGGCCTAATAAAATAAACTTAGCTTGGTACTGTTTGGCAATTTCGATAACACAATGCGCTGTAACCCCCTTTGCGCCACCGCTTACCAAAAATACCGAGTCACTGTTAATTGCTGTGTTAGACCCTTTAGCAATTGGTGTTAGTGCATAACTGTCGGTAACAACACCAGATAGCGTTAAACGTGTGCCAATGTTATTACTAAGGTTATCGCTATCGTGTGCTACTTCAACAATACTGCGGTCAATATCAAGTAACTCATCATTGATGATAGTAGCCGCTTTATCTGCGGCTACTTTCGCTGATAAATCAACTATTCGACAAAAAACGCTATCTTCTCCAGCATTCCACTCATGATTAATCGTTTTAACTAAACCCGCTAATCCTGCTTGAACTAAGTCTGCTTTAACATTGGCCTTAACTTTTTGCGTACCATGGTCATTAGCAAAACCTAACGTGCCACCTTGGCGAGTTACCACGACAAAAGAAGCACGTGCATTAGTCGCTAACTTTACATTAGATAACTTGGCTAATACGAAGGCTAACATTAAGCCTTGTTTTGCCGATTCTGGGTATTCGATAGCATCAACAGTATTTGCTGCTTGTAAGTAAATAACGGCGTCTAATTGTGCTGTTTTCTCTATGATGTCTTTTACTTGAGCTTCATCAAGTGTTTTATCATTAGTACCAATTTCAACAACATTTACTGCTTTAGCAAACGCTTTTTTCGACTGGCTAACCACCCAATTAGGTTTTAATGCCGTAACTTGCCAACCTGCTTTAATCAATTGAGCACTTAACGCCACGGCTGCGCCACTGCCATCATCAACAACTAATGCGTTAGCGCCTGATTGTTTTCCTTCACCTGTAACATCTTGAACAATTTTGTTCACTGATGATAAAGCTGTTAGTTCAACAGTTGCACTCGGTGCGCCTTGAAAGTTCACTGCTGTCTCTACTGAGTTATCAGTAGTAGGAACATTAGCTTTAGCACCAGTACCTTTAGGGTCAGTCGGATCCGTTGGCGATACTTTACTTTGCATGTAACTAACGATTTCACCTAAGGTACGTAACTCAGCTAAATCTTCTGGATTAAGCTCTGGTAAGTCAGGAATAGTTTCCTGAACAGCACCGAGGATTTCAACACGTTTGATTGAGTCAATACCTAAGTCTGCTTCCATATCCATGGCAAGCTCTAACATTTCAACTGGGTAGCCAGTTTTCTCAGCTACGACTTCCATCATCACTTTTTGAATGTAATCTAAATTGATTGCTGGGGCACTTTCAGTCGCTAGCGTACTTGTTTCAGCAGTTACCGTAACATCTGCAACTGGTGCTACTTTAGATTGCATGTAAGTTACGATTTCACCTAAGGTACGTAACTCAGCTAAATCTTCTGGGTTAAGCTCTGGTAAGTCAGGGATAGTTTCCTGAACAGCACCTAAAATTTCAACACGTTTGATTGAGTCAATACCTAAGTCTGCTTCCATATCCATGGCTAACTCAAGCATTTCAGTTGGGTAGCCAGTTTTCTCTGCCACTACTGTCATCATTACAGATTGAATGTAATCTAAGTCAATTCCAGGGGCACTTGCAATAGCATTGGCTGTCACGCTTGGCACACTTGCTACAGCTGTTTCAGGCGCTACTGATACTTTACTTTGCATGTAACTTACGATTTCACCTAAGGTACGTAGCTCAGCTAAATCTTCTGGATTAAGTTCTGGTCCTCCCTGCTCAGAAAAGAGAGGGATAGTTTCCTGAACAGCACCAAGTATTTCAACTCGCTTGATTGAGTCGATACCAAGATCAGCTTCCATGTCCATTTCAAGTTCAAGCATTTCAGTTGGGTAGCCAGTTTTCTCAGCTACTACTGTCATCATAACGCTTTGAATATAATCTAAGTCAATTCCAGGGGCACTTGCAATAGCATTGGCTGTCACGCTTGGCACACTTGCTACAGCTGTTGCAGGCGCTACTGATACTTTACTTTGCATGTAACTTACGATTTCACCTAAGGTACGTAGCTCAGCTAAATCTTCTGGGTTAAGCTCTGGTAAATCAGGGATAGTTTCCTGAACTGCACCTAGGATTTCAACACGTTTGATTGAATCGATACCTAAGTCAGCTTCCATGTCCATTTCAAGCTCAAGCATTTCGGTTGGGTAGCCGGTTTTCTCTGCAACCACTTCCATCATCACATTTTGGATGTGAACTAAATCGATTGCAGGCGCGCTGCTTTCACCTTCATTCGCTGACGCACTTGATACACTTGCTGGTGCATTAGCTACAGGAGCCGCTGATACTTTAGATTGCATGTAGTTAACGATTTCACCTAAGGTGCGCAGTTCAGCTAAATCTTCTGGGTTAAGCTCTGGTAAATCGTTAATGATTTCTTGTACTGAACCTAAGATTTCAACACGTTTTATTGAATCAATACCTAAGTCAGCTTCCATGTCCATTTCAAGCTCAAGCATTTCGGTTGGGTAACCGGTCTTCTCAGCAACCACTTCCATCATCACATTCTGGATGTGTTGTAAATCGATGCTTGGCGCAACGGAGCTATCAACTAAATGTAGTGCTGGTGCACTGTCATTCGCTGACGCACCTTTACTAGCTGACGCAGTCGGAGCTGCAGCTTGTGCTTTTGACTTCATGTAGTCAACGATTTCGCCTAAGGTACGTAATTCAGCTAAATCTTCAGGGTTAAGCTCTGGTAAATCAGCAATGATTTCTTGTACTGATCCTAAAATCTCAACCCGCTTGATTGAATCAATGCCTAAATCGGCTTCCATATCCATTTCAAGTTCTAACATTTCTGTTGGATAGCCGGTCTTCTCAGCAACCACTTCCATCATCACTGTTTGAATGCGTTCAAGATCAAGTGATGATTCCTGTACAGGAATAGCGATAGAAACTTCAGCTACTGGCGCCATCGCAACGGCTGTTGCTACTGATTGTGCAGGCGCATTTACTACCGGAGCAGATGCAGCAGCAGGTAAGGGTTGTGTTGCAGGTGCCACTGACGCGGTTGGTTTAACAACAGGCGCTTGTGTCACTACACTTTTAACAGCTGGTGCTTGAGGCGCTGTTGGTGATGTTCTAACTACGTTAGCAGTCACCGCTGTATTACTTTCAGAAGCAGACAACATCGCTGCCATATTATCTGTTTGGTTATTCAAATATTGCTCATGAACTCGCAATGTTTCTGATTGGAAGTCATGATACATACCTAACGTACGGTCTAGGCTTTCAGGTAACTCACCTGCGTCTTGATTAGATAGGACCGTATCAAACGTTTTTGCGTAGTCTTTTGGACCTTGCATATATTGCTCATGTACGTTTAATAACTGTTGTTGGTGATCAACAAACTGACTAACGCTACGTTCAATACTATTTGCTACATCGTTCGCATTACTTGTTATCGGTGCAGTAACTTGACTACCATCTGCAGCTGTTCCGTCAGAGTTAAGGTAAACAATCTTCTCAACTTCAACAATGCGTTCTACTTCAACGATCTTCTCAACAATTCTTTCAATCACTTGTGGCTCAGGCACAGCAACAGGTACTGACGTTGCTTGTTTAATTGTCCAGCCATCATTTAGTGCATCATCAAATGCTTTTTTAGTTTTAGGGCTCACATAAGATGCGCCAGTTAGCTTCATTGCTAGTGGTGACATTTTAGGTGCAGATAATGGACGTTTAACTGCTGAATACGGGTCAATTTCTGTTAGCTCTAAACCAAGTACCGCCATTTGCACTGCCGCTTGACGCATTTGCATATCAGCCGATTTCTTAGGGTTAGCATTAACGGCAATAGCAACAACATCTTCTTTATCTTTTAAGATATTTTCAACAAGCTTGGTTAATACATTTTTAGGACCAAATTCAACAAATACTCGTCCGCCATCAGCGTAAATATTGTCAATTTCTTCGTTAAAGTGCACCGACTCTAAAATATGGTTTTTCAGTGACTTTTTAATATCCGCAGCTTTATTTGAATGCGCTTTTGCCGTGCCATTTGAATAAACAGGTACAAGCGGCTTATTAAATTTAGCGTTATCGATAGCATCGCTAAATGGTTTTTGAGCATGGCCCACAAGTGGCGTATGGAACGCGGCAGACACTGGTAATGGTACGACTTTATAGCCTTTGCCTTTTAACTCATCGATAGCGATTGCTATTTGAGTGCTTACACCAGCAACAACTACTTGGTTATTAGAGTTGTAGTTTGCAATAGAGATATCTTTGATGTCTTTAATATCATTAGCAATATCAGTTGGACTACCGACAACGGCAATCATAGTACCCGCATCGAATCCTTCTGCAGCCTCACCTGTAGGTGCTGCCATTGCTTGACCACGACTACGTGCTAACATCATATAGTCACTATCACTTACTACACCCGCAGCCCAAAGAGCGGTTAATTCACCAAAGCTATGCCCCGCAGTAAAGTCTGCCTTAAAACCGGCATTAGTAAACGCTTTATATAGACCAACACTTAAGGTACCAATTGCAGGCTGTGCGTGTTGGGTTAAACGTAAAACTTCATCTTGTGCTTTACGTGCATCATCATTAAATACAGGAATTGGATACGTTGTAGGGGTTAATTGTCCTAAACCTGCTTGTGTAAACTCACTATCCATATCTGCAGCAGCTTGCATTACGCTTGGGAAGTTACAAGCAAGCTCGCGGCCCATATTAACGTATTGTGAGCCTTGACCAGAGAATAACGCAACCACCTTTCCGCTAACTGACAATCCAGACTTACGGTAATAAATACCCGTTGGCACTGACCACTCTGCACTACCTGATTTAGCTTGAAATTGCTTCAAAGCACTTTCAATCATTTTGATTGCTTCATCAGCATTTTTTGCAACAAAACCACAGCGGGCTAAATCAACCGCAGGTGTCGTTAAAGTGCTTTCAACAACTAAGGCGTTAAAAGCGTATGGTTGATCATCTGCTTTAACACTTAATTTGTTTTTCCAATCCGTTAATGAACTCACTAATGCTTGTTCGTTAGCTGCTGTAACTAAAAGTGTTTGTGGCACTGCATTTAAGCGATACTGGCCTTGTGCTTTTGGCGAGTACTCTTCTAATACCATATGGTAGTTAGTACCACCAAAACCAAACGAACTGACACCTGCGCGACGTGGTAAACCATCTTCACGTGCCATCCAAGGACGTGTTTCGCTGTTTAAATACATTGGACTGTTTTCAATGTCTAACGAGGTATTAGGTTGGTCGATATGTAGTGTTGCTGGTAGCACTTTATGATGAAGCGCTAATACCGCTTTTATCATACCTGCTGCACCAGCGGCCGCTTTAGCGTGACCAATTTGAGACTTAACAGAGCCTAAAGCGATATGTTGCTTTTGTTCGTTGTCTTGTGAGAAATGTTTAACTAAGCCGCCAAATTCTGCTGCGTCACCTGCTTTAGTGCCAGTTCCATGCGCTTCAATCATGCCACAGCTTTTTGGATCAAAACCTGCATCTTCATAAGCACGCTTTAACGCTTTAGCTTGGCCATCTGGGCGTGGCGCATAAATTGACTTAAAGCGACCATCGCTTGAAGTACCAATACCTTTAAGCACGGCGTAAACTTTATCACCATCACGTTCAGCATCTTCCAAACGCTTGAAAGCCATCATCCCGATGCCTTCACCAATCATCATACCTTTTGAATCATTATCAAATGGGCGGATGTCTTCACCTGTTGTAAAAGCAGGCGTTTTTGAAAATGACATATACATAAATGGTGAATTGTCACAACAAACGCCACCAGAGATCATTACTTCAGATCTGTGCTCAAGTAAGTCTGAGATAGCTAGCTTAATCGCAGCTAAAGAGCCTGCACAAGCAGCATCAACAACACAGTTAGTACCACCAAAATCAAAACGGTTTGCAATACGACCAGAAATAACATTGCCTAACATACCTGGGAATGAGTTTTCTTCCCAACCGATATAGGCTTTTTTGAACTTTTCAATGATCATGGCGCGATCAGCTTCTTCAACACCTGACGCTTTTAACACTTTCTCTAATACAGGGCCTTGCAAGCGAGAAGTTAATGGCGAAATTTGTTTCTGTCCACCACCTACACCTAAGGTAATACCTACTTTGTCACGATCGTAACCAGAGCCATCACCAATACCTGCATCGTTTAATACTTCACGTGCAACCACTAAAGACAATAACTGAGCGATATCAGTTAACTCTAAAATGTTTGGTGGCAAACCAAATTCCATTGGGTCGAAGTCTATTTCAGGTAAGAAACCACCACGCTTACAATAGGTTTTATCAGCCTCTTTTGGATCGCTCGAGTAATAATCATCCTTTGCCCAACGATCACTGGGTACATCTTTAATTGCATCAACTGATTCAAAAATGTTGTCCCAGTAGTTTTCTAAGTTCTTTGCATCAGCAAAGATAGACGCCATGCCAACAATGGCAATAGGACATTCTTGTAAACGTGAGTTAAACGTTTTTTCGTCTGCTTCATTCGTTACAGGGTTATTAGATGTGCTTTGTTTTTTAGCCATTATGGTTTCTCTAAAGTTGTTATTTGCTTGCATCTTCGTTATCCGTTTTGGTATCCGATCTTTTTAAGTATCAGTGCCGTGAAAGTTTTTTGATGAGAACGATGTGGTTGCCTCATCAGGACTTTCATTTAATAAACGAAAACGACTTAAAAATTCATTATAATTTCCCGCTAAAATTCGGCGGATATGAAAAGGGGCTTTGGTGAGTACGTAGCTCATATAACGACTAGCGGCCTCACTTTCATTACCATCGTAAATATCAACGTAGACCCAACCTGACTTAGGATCATTGGCGATTAATAAACGACGTTTACATTGTTGTTCTTTAGAATGTTCTGAAAAATTAGGTATTTGGGTGACTTTTACTTGCACCACTTGATCTTCACTCAAATCGTTATCGCGGTTTAATACTTCACGCATTGCTTTTGGGGAAAGATCTGAAATAAGTTGCTGATGTGCTTGGGTATCTTCTAGCAGAACTTGTACTGTTGTAGCTTCAGCAGATGTGGTTTCATCTTCATTATTACTCTCACTGTTATCTTCCATATCGGCAAGACGAGAAACACCATGACGTTTTAGGCATCGTTGTAAGCCTGCACGCGATACACTGGCGTTAATAAATAATTTACACACCACAAGTAACTCATCAAGGGATAGTAATAAGCGTGTTCGAAGCTCAACCACAACGTATTCTTGTGCTTCAGTTAAGGTGGTGTTTAATTGCTTTGGTACGTGAGACGCATCAGCAAGGGATGCTCGTTTACGCCATTTACGGATAGTAGATTCAGACACCTTTAATAAGCGAGCAAGCACAGCCGTGGGTAGGTCAGATTCATGGATGAATGCTCTCATCTCTGGTGTGGTAGTTGCGTTAGCGTGTTGAGTAGATGTACTTTTGGGTTGCTTGCTCATTTTCATCCGTCTATTATTTGCCATCAATCATTATTCGTACATTTCACCCAGAGAATAAAGGCATCGTAAATCACTTAACGCGGCTAATATACACACGTTTCGAATCCAATACAATCACCCGATACAAGCTTTACCAATTTATAGACTAAGGTATAAGTTGAACTGCTCTACCAGTTAGCTAAAAATCTGTTCTATTACGAAATAATTAGTATAAACGACTATCATTAATGACCGACAGACAGTTTGCTTTATATCAAACAACTTAAAATAAACGCATAAAAACAAATCCTCCCCTGTATTCTTTATGATAAAATAATGTCTCACCATACGAATAACGCTATAAATCAACAACACAAGCTACCGATACTTTTATGACTTCTCTTTCTCAATCTGAACTTTCCACGCGATCAAAACAAAAGCTCAACTTAGCTGACAATGAAATTCATATATGGATGACCAAACCTGAAGAGTTAATTGGCGATGATGAGCTATTAGCAAGCTACTCAACATTACTCACGAGTACAGAATTAGCCAAGCAACAACGATATAAATTTGCTAAAGACAGACACGACGCCTTGATTACTCGCGCTTTCGTACGCGACTTATTATCTTATTATGCTGATATAGCACCGCAAGATTGGCAGTTTGAAAAGGGTAATAAAGATAAACCTGAAATTATTAATTGCTCACTACCGCTACGTTTTAATATCAGCCATACAAAAAACCTTATTATTTGCGCAGTAACGCTTGAAGATGATATCGGTTGTGATGTTGAAAACATCGGCCGTAATAATAATGTATTAGCGATTGCTGAACGTTATTTTTCATCTAAAGAAATTGATGAACTTTTCGCGCTACCAGAAGCACAACAACGCGATCGGTTTTTTGATTATTGGACATTAAAAGAGTCTTATATTAAAGCTTGGGGGTTAGGCTTAGCGATACCGCTCGCTGATTTTAGTTTTGAAATTAACGATACCGAACATAATCATAATGACCTATTTACTATCAAGCAGGACATTAACCTAAGCTTTGCTGAGCACAGAATAGATGAACCACAAATTTGGCGTAGCTGGTTAGTTTACCCAACCGCTGCCATTGATGAAAAACAAGAACACCGTATCGCCCTCTCTTTAAGGGCTAAAAAGTTGAGAACAAAAAGTGATAATCAAAAAACTGATTACCAATTACGTTTTTTCAATACCCTGCCCTTACTTGGTTATCAGGAAATATAAAACCGCTTTCATTAAAAAGTGAGCTTATTGTGGGTAAATAAAATAAGTAAGTAAAACGCGACTTAGGCATGTATAAAACACAGCTCAGTGTGATTCCTTCTTTCTACAACAAAGCGAAAAAATTGCCTCTTTCACACGTCAACCATTTACACCTTTATTTTTAACTCATTGATCTATCAATAACAATAAAGTAATCTTTTCCTATTATAAAGTTATGAACGATTAATTTCATCTTATAGAAAGAAGGGATTTTTCCTCAAAATAAACGGTTAGGCAAACAAAGCAAGGAAGCGTATGTATCATAGAATTTTCTTTACAATAATTAGTTTGTTCGTTCTCATTTCATGTAATTCAACGAGAGCAAAAATAGATCAAAATT
>MAAB01007488.1_pt1 | contig 16896 bp, 16 predicted proteins | sample 1115991 | NCBI WGS metagenome assembly MAAB01 (sample SAMN04961124, study PRJNA320927) | seawater metagenome | isolation source: sample BD02T18 sea water enriched with oil for 18 days | place: USA:Gulf of Mexico | collected 2013-07-27
TCCTGTAGTGGAAATTCTCCAAATATTGTCAAAGCAGCAAAGTATTCAAAAGATATTGGAAGCACAATTATTGGATTGACTGGCTTTTCAGGTGGAGATTTAAAAGAACTTTCAGATATAAATATTCATTTGGATACAGCAAAGAATGATTATGGATTGGTTGAAGATGCGCATATGATTTTAAACCATATATTATTCTCATATTTTTGTCAGGAGCATAATGGAAAATAATTTCAAGGATACTTATTTTTTAAATTCTGCAACTGCATTAAAAGAAGCAAAACAACAAAATAGAGTCATGTGTACTATAACAATTGATGGATTACAAATATGCTATTACAATGGCAAGAAAATAAAAGACTCTCCCAAAAACTTCATCAGTGTACCTTTGGACAAAATGGATGAATACTTTAGTAAAACTAAAAACAGATTCCCCCAAATTATAAACTTTGATAATACAAACTATAAAGAAGAAGAAAAAGAGTCTTTACGCAAATATATTACTGATATGTCAAATAAAGCACTTATTATCCGAAATGAACTACGTATTAAATATATGAGAAAAATAAAATTACTACAACCAGATTTTAAGGATAAGAAGTTAAGAGTTTTTGTTCCTGCGTGTAGAGAAACTGTTGTTATGCAACACGTATCAGCAGATTTAGCAAGCACCTTCAAGAGTAAAGGTTATGAAGTAAAGTTTTTTATTCAGAAAAATGACATGCAAGGTTGTGATAGTCTTTCAGCACTCAAGGCTTTATATAAATTTAATCCTCATATCACTATTACAATAAATCATTTAAGCAATAGTTATTTAAATCCAAATATTTTCAATGTAATTTGGTTTCAGGACTTAATGCCTATCTTAACAAATGAAGAAACAATACATACACGAAAACGTGATATCTTTTTCTCATATCAAACTTTATTTGATGAAATGTTAATAAAAAAAGGCATCCATAAAAAAAATATACACAGACAGTTCATAACCACTGCAGATTCAACTGTATTTTATGAAGACAAAAAAATAAAAAGAAAAAATAAAATTGTTTTTGTAGGTAGTCATTACTCTTTAAAAGATTCTTCTACTCTTTCTAGCTTTTTATTTCATCATGAAGAAATATATTTTGATTTAATAAAGATAATAGAAAAAGGAAAAGATTTATCAAGAGAAAATATTTTTAAGGTCTTTGCCAAACATAAACAAAGAATACACTCACATCCAGGTTTTTTCAACTTTATTCAACAAGCAATGTTAAGAAATATCTCCGTAAACTGGATGTGCAGCAATAAAAATACCTCTGTTGATCTCTATGGATACCATTGGAAAGAGCTTAATATTGAAAGCATCAATAAAGCCTTTAAAGGGTCAGCCACAAAACAAGAAGTGCTACACATCTACAATAGTGCGAAATATGTTTTACTGGCATCTGGACAAGTTATAAATACTCAACGTCTTGCCGAAGTTATTATGTGTGGTGCCATTCCAGTAATATATGATTCAAGAAGTATTACTGATGAAGAAGATACATGGGATGATAAGTGTTTATATTTTAAAACTGAAAAAGATTTACATGCAATATTGAAAAATAATATAGTACCAAAAAAGAAATTCAATGATAAAGATAAAAAAAAATTTTCATATGATAGATTCACTAAAATAATTGAAACAAATATTTCAAAATACTACAAATTAAAAATGAAACAATGAAATCTTTATATTTAGATAAATTAATTGAAACAAATATAATCATAAAACATAGAGAGGGCACTATTTCCTATTATGCTAGGAATAAAGGTAAAAACAATGAATAATAATGATGACAGTTATAGAGCAGTAGTAACAGGTGGCGCAGGTTTTATTGGCTCTCATATGGTTGATTTACTAGTAAAGACTAATTATGAAGTGATTATAATAGACAATCTAGCCAATGGAAGATTATCTAATATTGAACATCATAAAAATAATTCCAAAGTAAAATTTGTTAACGCAGATATAAGTGATTATACTTTAAATTTAGAACAATCTTTTGAAGACGTAGACTATGTATTCCATTATGCAGCCTTAGCAGATATTGTTCCATCAATTAATGATCCAATTACTTATCATAAAGCAAATGTTGATGGCACTATAAATATTTTACAAGCAGCAAAAACATCAAAAAAATTGAAAAAATTTGTTTATGCAGCTTCCTCATCATGTTATGGTATTCCAGATATTTATCCAACACCAGAACCCTCAGCAATTGCTCCTGAATATCCCTATGCACATACAAAAACTGTTGCAGAACAGTATGTAATGCACTGGGGACAGATATATAATATGCCAGTGGTTTCAATGAGGTTTTTTAATGTATTTGGATTAAGACATAGAACAAGTGGTACATATGGTGCAGTTTTTGGAGTTTTTTTAGCTCAACTATTAAATAATCAACCCTTAACAATTGTAGGAGACGGTACTCAAACAAGGGATTTTACCTATGTCACAGATATTGTAGATGCCTGTTTTAGTGCTGCTGTTTCAAATATCGCGCAAGAGATATTTAATGTGGGTAGCGATAATACTTACTCAGTAAATTATTTGGCTGAACTTCTAGGTGGAGAAAAAACATATATTCCCAAACGACCGGGAGAACCTGATTGTACCCATGCAGATATAACAAAAATCAAAGAACTTTTAGGATGGTATCCCAAAGTAACTTTTGAAGAAGGAGTTAAAATGATGTTAGAAAATATTAATTTATGGGCAGATGCACCCGTATGGAACAAAAATTCAATAGAGGAAGCCACAAAAGATTGGTTTGAGTGTTTAGGTAATGACTAATTTTCTTGATTCTCACAAAATAAATTATCATCCAAAAGAGATTGCTCAATTTTTAGATGGAGATTTAAAAGCACCTATTTATGTAGAAATATCTCCAACAGGTATTTGTAATCATAAATGTTTGTTTTGCCACTATAACTATTTGGGTCACGAAGGCAAATTTGCTAAAGGGAAAATTATAGCTCTTGTTCGAGACTTAGCTCAAATGGGTGTCAAGTGTGTTGTATTTGCAGGAAATGGTGAACCAACATTACATGTTGACACCCTTGAAGCCATTCAATTGGCAAAAAGCCTCGGAATGGATGTAGCCATGAGTACAAATGGAGCCCTACTTCAAGAAAAACACTTTGAAATACTTGCAAAAAATTTGACATGGATTAGATTTTCATTTAATGCTGGAAGTGCAGAAAATTATGCACATGTACATCAAACAAAGGCTAAAGACTTCGATAAAGTCATTGACAATATTAAAAAATTAAAAAGAGTCAAAGACGAAACTGGAAGTGACATCACCATTGGAACCCAGTTTGTTCTTATTCCTGAAAATAAAGATTTTGCTATCCAACATGGAACAATGTTAAAATCTTTAGGCGTTGACTATTTTAGTGTCAAACATTTTTATGACCATTCCCATAATGAATTTAGCGTTAAAAAAGATTTCTTAAGCGATAAGTTTTTAACTTATTTAGAAACAGAAGCAGAAAAGCTTACAGATGATAACTTCAAATTCTTAGTTAGAAGTACAAAAAACTTATCTCCAAAGCGTGTGTATGACAAATGTTACGGTTTGGAGTTTTTATTATTTATTGATGAAGAAGGAGATGTATATAGCTGTTTTTCACATCAATATGACAAAAAAACTATTCTTGGAAATCTTTTTGTAGATGGGATTAAAGATATTTGGGATTCTGCCAAGAAAAAAGATGCCATCAATCATATTAATGATTGTATTAACAAAAATACTTGTCAGCCAAACTGTAGGCATCACCAAATAAATAATTATTTATGGGAAATAAAACATCCCAAAATGCCTCATGTCAATTTTATATAGGAAAAACATGCAAACAATTACAAACAATATAAGAAAAACCATACTTGATATGGCCAATAAATCTGGTTCACCTCATGTGGGTTCTGCACTTTCTTGTGTAGATATTATTTCAACCTTGTATTTTAAAGTGATGAATATATCAAAACCCATTAAAAAGGACAGAGACTATTTTATTTTATCAAAAGCCCATGGTGCCATGTGTTTATATTCAACCTTACTAGAAAAAGACTTTATGAGTCAAGAGCAAATTGATGGTTATTATCAAAATGATGGAACGCTTCCCGCTCACACGGATAGAAATACAAGTGATTTTATAGAAATTAGTGCAGGAAGCCTTGGACATGGACTACCCATAGCTTTAGGAATTGCAAAATCAATTAAACTAAGAAAAGAATCCAATAAAGTGTTTGTTCTGATGGGTGATGGTGAGATGCAAGAAGGTTCTGTTTGGGAAGCTGCTATGTTAGCTCCAAAACTAGGAGTAAATAACTTAACAATATATATTGATCATAACAATCTACAGGGATATGGAAGAGCAACAGAATTGGTCGAATTTTATCCTGTAAAAGAAAAATGGGAGAGTTTTGGTTGGGATACGTATGTCATAGATGGTCATGATTGTGAAGAGATTGAAAGAGTATCAAAAATACAAAGTGACAAACCAAAAGCAATCATTTGTAATACTACAAAAGGTAAAGGGGTCTCTTTTATGGAAGATGAACTTATTTGGCATTATTTTATTGTAACAGATGAAATCAAAGAAAAAGCATTAAAAGAGTTCGCATGAGAAATATAATTGCAAGTGAGATTATCAAAAAGGCAAAAGAAGATAAAAATCTTTTTTTAATAGCAGGGGATGCAGGATTAAGAGTTTGGGATGAATATAAAGAAGATTTTCCCGATCAATACTTAAATCCTGGAGTCAATGAACAATGTGATATAGGCTTAGCTGCAGGACTTGCGCTAAGAGGCCATCGACCGATATTTTATAATATCACACCCTTTGTCATCATGCGGCCTTATGAGCAAGTAAGAAATGATATATGCTATCAAAACCTTCCCGTTATACTTATAGGAACAGGAAGTGGGTTAACTTATGCTCCTGCAGGTATGACCCATTATGCTATTGAAGATATTGCGCTTGCTAAAACCATGCCTAATCTTAATATATTTTCACCAGCTGATCCCATTGAAGCCAAAAAGTGTTTTGAATATGCATACAATAGTACAAGCCCTTCATATATTAGAGTGCCAAAAGCAGGTGAGGCGACTATTCATAAAAGTGAAGATATTGATATAACCAAACCCATTATTATTAAAGATGGGAAAGATGGTATTTTATTTGTTCATAGTGCTATCATTGATGAAATTGAAACTTTAGATAAATTACTTAAAGAGCATGATATTCAACTAACCTTTGCGACCGTTCCAATGTTAAGTACAGCATATAAGTTTGAAGATATTCTTAATGATTTTGAACATATTTTTACACTTGAAGAACATTATTTAACAGGTGGATTTGGTTCAATCTTAACAGAATATGTCAATGACAATGATATAGGTAAAAAAATCAATAAATTTGCTATAAAAAACGAGTATATTCATAAAATTGGAACTAGAGATTTTCTAAGAGAATATTATGGAATCAATGCAGCAGCATTGGCAATTAAAATCCAAAAGGTTGTACAAAATGGGTAAATTTCTAAATATCGTCACTAAACTTCATACTAAAACATCTAGAGATTATGTAAGCAGAATGGTAGATGAAAAGATAAAATGTATGGTCAAATCAAAAGAATATGACTATGACTATTGGGATGGAGATAGAAGATATGGTTATGGTGGATACAAATATGATGGGCGATGGGAAGTAGTAGCTCGAGATTTGATTCAAGAATACAAGTTAAAAGATGGATGTAAAATACTTGATGTGGGATGTGGAAAAGCTTTTTTATTATATGAATTAAAAAAAATACTGCCAAATGCAATTATTTCAGGTTTTGATTCATCGTCCTATGCCTTAGAGCATGCAAAAGAAGAAGTAAAAGAAGATCTATTTGAGCACAAAGCACAAGATCCCTTTCCTTTTAAAGATAATGAATTTGACTTAGTCATCTCTCTTACAACATTACATAATCTTAGAATCTATGACTTAAAAAAAGCAGTAACTGAAGTACAAAGAGTTTCAAAAAATGCTTATATTATGGTAGAAGCATATCGAAATGAAACAGAACTTTTTAACTTAGAATGTTGGGCCTTAACTTGTGAAAGTTTTTTCGAACCAGAGGAATGGATTTGGTTATACAATGAGTTTGGATACACCGGTGATTACGAGTTTATATACTTTGAATAATCTAATATTAAGAAAAGTAAAGATAAAATATACTATATTATAAAAAGGAGTCAACATGTCTCTTAAAGTAAGTGAATACCCTAAAATGGTCCCCTTTTGTGTAGAAGAAGGTTCTTGTAATCTGGCCTGTCCTAAATGTCCAGTACATGGAGATCATCCTTTACATGACAAAATACAAGGTAAAATGCCTTTTGATCAAGCAGTTAAGCTTTTTGATGAACTTGAAGGAAAAGATTTAACAGTAACTCCCTCTGGTGTTACGGAACCATTAATTCAAAAGAATTTTTTTGAATATGTGTCTGAATTAAATAAGCGAAATATCAAAATTACAATGAATAGTAATGGTTTCTTAATCAATGAGAAAATGGCCAATAAACTGGTTAATGATTATGAAATAGCTTCCATATTTATAAGTATTGATGCCATGTCATCAGAAACATTACTCAAAACACGAGCAACAAAAAAAATAGAAAAAGTAAATCAAGCAGTTTTTAATTTATTGGAAGCCAGAGGAGATAAAAGCTCTCCAAGAATTGGAGTGTCCTTTACAAAAGAGCCAGCAAATCTTCATGAGGAAAAAGCATTTATAGATTATTGGATTCAACATGTGGATGCGGTTCGAGTAAATGAGCTTTATATCTTAGATGGAGGGGAAGGGATTCAAGAAAACAGACCACCCTGTCCTGTTTTATATGATACTCTTTTCATAGGTCCAAATGGAAATGCAAGACTTTGTTGTCTAGATGTATTTGACGATACCAGTGTTGGTAATGTCTTAAAAACAAGTGTTAAAGATGTTTGGCACGGAGAAAAGTTAAATCAAATTAGAAAATTTCATGAAGCAGGAGAATTTCATAAAGTTGATTTTTGTAAAAATTGTAAAGATTGGCCAAGATATGATTTTGCTAAAGAATATGAAGAAAATAATATTCTAATTAGAAAATCAAAACTATTAACTTATTATAATAGAATGGACCGACTAGACAGTTGGAAAAATAGATAAAGTAGGAGTAAGACATGTCATCAAAATATTCATTTTTTAAAATATTTCATTTTCAAGAGAAACTTGATAGTTTACCAAAAAGCAATCCAATAATAAAAGCTCCTGTACACATCAGAATCAAACCAACAAATGTTTGTGCCCATGGATGTTGGTATTGTGCTTATAAAGCTGATAATTTACAACTTGGCCAAAATATGGTTACTAAAGATTCAATCCCTAAAGAAAAGATGTTTGAAATTATTGATGATTGTATTGAAATGGGTGTTAAGTCCATTACTTTTAGTGGAGGAGGAGATCCTTTTTATTATAAGCACTTATTAGCAGCTGCAGAAAAACTTGCTGATTCTCCGATAGAATTTGCTTCTTTGACAAATGGAGCCAATTTGAAAGGTAAAATTGCTGAAGTTTTTGCGCACCATGCAAAGTGGTTGCGTATTTCAATTGATGGATGGGATGACAAAAGTTATGCAGAATATAGAGACATCAAAGAAGGCGAGTTTACAAAGTTAATCACAAATATGAAAAACTTTAAAAAACTTGGTGGTCCATGTGCACTAGGAGTAAGTTTTATTATAGATAATAAAAACTATTCTCATGTTTATGAGTTTGTAAAACTCATAAAATCTACAGGAGTAGACAGTATAAAGATGTCACCTTGTGTGGTTGATAATGATGGAGCTAAAAACAATGATTATCATAAACCAATCTTTGAAGAAGTAAAAAGACAAACACAAGAGGCAATCAAAGATTTTGCAGATGAGAATTTCGAAATATATGATTCCTATCATTATTTAGAAGATACTTTTGAAAAAGAGTACAACTGGTGCCCATATTCTCAAATATTGCCAATAATTGGTGCAGATTTAAATATGTATCCTTGTCAAGATAAAGCATACAATACAGACAATGGATTGGTAGGAACCATCAAAGACAAACGATTTAAAGAATTTTGGTTTAGTGATAAAAATAAGTTTTTTAAAATAAATCCAAAAATACATTGCAATAACCACTGTGTTGCCCATGAAAAAAACAAAATGATTTTAGATTATTTAGATGTTGACATGGAACATTTAGGTTTTGTTTAATGCAAAAATTTGTTCTTATTACTGGCGCAAGTAAAGGGTTAGGTTTAGAAATAGCTAAACAGTTGTCCTTTGCTGGTTATAATATTATTTTAGTGTCCAGTAATAAGAAAAATTTAGAAAAAGCAAAAAGTACCCTTAATTCACAACTTGTTCATAAAATAATTAGAATTGATTTTACAAAGAAAAATTGCAATAAAAAACTGTTCAAGAAAATTAAAGACTACTCTATTGAAGCCATTGTACATAATTTTGGGATTAACTTATCGGGTGACTCTCATAATATTAACACTGATATTTTATTTAAAAGTATCCAATATAATTTTATAAATGCTATTGAAATAAACAATTTATTATATAAAAAGCTAGAAGGAAATCCCAGTAAAATTATTCATATTGGGTCAAGTGCCAGTTTACATGCAAAGGCAGCTCCTTGTTATACTTTAAGTAAAAGTTTAATTAATACTTATGTGAAAAATATTTCAAGCTATTACATCAAGCAAAATATTTCTATTTGTTCAATTCTTCCGGGAATCTTGGCACATGAAGGTAGCCAATGGGATAGTAAAAAGAAAACAGATCCATTAAAGTATAAAAATACAAAACAAAATCAACCATTGGGTAAATTTCCAATGCCAGAAGATATTGCGCCGTACATTGTAGATTTAATCAATCAAAAATCTTTAATGCATTCGGGTAGCAATATAAAATTAGATGCCAATGATTATTAAATAAAGGAAAAATATGTCGCATTATACAAATGATTCTTGCAGAATTTGTAATTCAAGCAATTTAAAATTAGCTTTACCGCTGCAAGCCTCTCCTCTTGCAGATTCATATATTAATATAGATTTACTCCATAAAAAACAAGAAGTATTTGATATGTCCGTATTTCTTTGTGATGAGTGTGGATTAGTCCAATTGACCAGTGTCGTAGCAGCTGAAGACATTTATATAGATTATTTATATAGAACAACTACCTCATTAGGTTTACCCGAACATTTTATTCAATCTGCAAAAGACATAAGTAAAAAGTACAATTTAAAAAAAGATAGCTTCATCATGGATATAGGAAGTAATGATGGCAGTTTATTAAAAGGATATCAACAACTAGGAATGAAAGTCCTAGGAATAGATCCAGCACAAGAAATTGCCAAAGAAGCCACTTTAAATGGAATCGAAACCTTATCCATATTTTTTTCAAAAGACATAGCACTAGAATTAAGTGAAAAATATCCCAAAGCATCCATTATTAATTGTAACAATTTAATTGCCAATATTGATAACCTAAATGATTTTGTATTGGGTATAAAAAATATGCTCCATGAAAATGGAATATTTATTTGTGAAACTTCTTATCTACAAAGTTTAATTGAAAATATGGTATTTGATACCATATATCATGAACATTTATCTTATTATGGATTAAAACCTTTGGAATACTTATTTCATAAAAATGGATTAAAAATTGTTGATGCACAAATTGTAGATACAAAAGGTGGTTCTTTAAAATGTTTTATTGAACATGATAAAAACCAACAAGTATCTGATAGCATACTTGAGATTAAAGATTCTGAAGAAAAATTTGATTTATATTCTCAAAATACTTTTGATATTTTTTATAAAAAAATTAATTTAGAAAAATCAAATCTCATCAAAATATTATCAGATTTACAAAAAAACAACAAACTTGTTTACGGTTACGGAGCCTCAAATAGCACAACAACTTTATTATATCACTATGAATTAAATCCCTATTTTAAGACAATAATTGATGATAATGATATTAAAATAAATAGATATAGTCCGGGATTTCACATTCCAATCGTTTCATCTGAAATTATTTACAAAAAAGTTCCTGATGCAATTGTCATTTTTGCCTGGAGATTTGCTGATGCCATCATTAAGAAACATGAAAAGTACCTAGAAGATGGTGGAAAATTCATAATACCATTACCTAAACTTAAGATTATAGGGTAATATACACCATGCAAAAACATTATTTAATCATAGGTGGTAGCAAGGGAATTGGAAAAGCATTTATTCAAGAATGTCTTACAGAAAACATCAAGATTTCACTTATATCTCGTAATAATCTTGATATAAACGATCCTAATCTTAATAACTTTAATCATGATCTTGAAAATACTGCAGAGTTAAATAATACTTTAAAAAGTATTATTGAAAAAAATGGAAATATCGATAACATTACATTTTTCCAAAAGTTTAGACCACAAAATAAGAGATTTAATATTTTAGAGTCTGAGTGTAAAGTAAGTCTTGAATCCACTCAAATCATTATAGAATTTATGAAAAAATTCTTTAAAAAAGATGAATTCAATAGTATTGTGTTGATTGGTTCAATTGCAAATAAGTATGTTGCACAAGAACAACCAGCGAGTTATCATATTGCAAAGGCTGGGCTTTTAGGGCTAATGAAATACTATGCAGTTGAACTAGGAAAATTTAATATAAGAGTAAACAGTATATCACCCAGTACTGTAATCAAAAGTGAGAATAAAGAATTTTATAAGAATAATAAGAATTTATACGAACTATATTCAAGTTTAAGTCCACTAAATAGAGTTGCTAAAGCTCAAGATATAGTCAATATGATTAACTTCTTAATTTCAAATAAAGCTTCCTTTATTACAGGTCAAGATATAATTATTGATGGTGGCATTTCTTTACAATGGCAAGAATCACTTGCAAGAAAACTCACCAATTTAAACACAATACAAGTTACTCAAAAAGGATAATTAATGGGAGTTAAAAATGAATTTTTAGAACACTATTTATTAAATAAAATCACCCCTGTAAAACAAAATATTAGTGACCTTGATAAACATTTTTTTAGAAGAAAATCTTTATATAAAACATTAGGTTTAACAAAAAGTAATTTTGAGAATAAAAGAATATTGGAAGTAGGTTTTGGAGGAGGATATAATCCGTTAGTGACAAATAGTTTCCAACCGCAAGAATATGTTTTGGTAGATGCAAATATACATGCGATTGAGGATTTTAAAAAAATCTTTGCTCAACATAAAATAAAAATGAACAATATTAAATTACATAACAAAATTATAGAAGATTTTGAAGATAGTACAAAATTTGATATTGCGATGTGTGAAGGTATGATTCCTGGTCTAAGTAATAAATACTCGGTTCTTAACAATATAAGTTCTTTTGTAAAAAAAGATGGTCTTTTAGTTTTAACATGTATTGATGAAGTAGCAATATTTTTTGAAATATTAAGATATTATATTGCACAAAACTTGATAATAAATCAAGAATACACTTTTGACAAAGAAATTGAGATACTGGTTCAAGCATTTGGCACTCACCTCGATACATTAAAGGGAATGAGCCGCTTTAAAGAGGATTGGTGTGCGGATAGTTTAATGGGAGAGGCACATTTTAATTATGATTTCTCATTTAAAGAATGTGTAACAAATTTTAATGAAGAATATTACTATTACAATTCTTCTCCTAATATGTTTCAAGAATATAGATGGTATAAAGAAACACCTACTAATACCCAAGAATATAATCAGTACTTTTTAGAACAATTTGATAAAAAAAGACATAATTTACTTTTATATAATAGAATTTATAAAGATAGAGAAAAGAATGATAACGATGAATTAGTATTATTATGTAAAAAGATTCTATCCTTGGTCAAAGATTTTAAATTAAATCAACAAGAAGTAAATCATGATATTGTATATACATTAAAACTTATTCAAGAAAATATTAAAAACCTTACAAGTGAAGATAATTATTTGTTTTCAGCCATTGAAGAGGTTTCTAACTTAATTCAAAATAGAGAATTTGAAATTAATACTATTGCAAACAAGTATAAAATTTTCACTAGTGCCTTTGGGCGAGGTGCCTTTTATATTAGCTTATTGAGAAGGTAAGATATTATGATATATAAAACAAAAACTGCACAAGAGTTAGCAAAAAGAATCGATTTAAAAAATCTAAGTGATTGCTTGAGATTTCCAAAGTTTTTTGAAATAGAAACAGTCAATGCCTGTAATGCAAGATGTATTATGTGTACTATTGATGAATGGGAGGGGAACGACTCAGCTGTATTCAGTGATGAACTATTCCAAAAATTCGTAGATGAAGTTGCTCATTTTAGTGATTGGATTGAAATTATTTGTCTTAATAGAGATGGGGAACCTACCTTAGATAGAAAACTGCCTCTAAAAATAAAACAACTTAAAGATGTAGGAATAAAAAAAGTAAGAATTGTAACCAATGCACAAAAGATGACCAACAAGTTTGCACGCGCCATTCTAGAAGCTGGTATTGACGAAGTCATGTTTTCAATTGATTCAATAGACAAAGAAATTTTTGAAAAAGTAAGAGTCAAACTTAGTTTTGACAAAGTATTAAATAATACATTGGACTACATAAAGTTACGTAATGAAATTAACATAAACTCAAAAGTCACAGTAAGAATGGTAGAGATGCCTCAAACAATTGAGGGCAAAGAGAAGTGGCTAGAGTTCTGGAATAGCAAGGTAAATGATAATGACAGTGTTTATACCATGCCTATGCACAATTGGGGAAATCAATTGCAAGCCGAAGTAGAAAAGAAAGTTAACTTTTTCGCTCCAAAAGCGTGTATTTCTCCTTTTTCATCAGTAGCCATTCATTCAGATGGAAAGATAGGTATTTGTGCAGCAGATTATAATACCAAACACAATATGGGGGATTTCTCCAAAGACAGTATTCAAGCCATATGGCAGGGTGAAAAGTTTACAGAGGTAAGGGAAGCACATCTATCAAAAAATAGAAATAAGTTCTCAATTTGTAGAGGTTGTGATATCTGGGATAGAAGTTATTCTTATTAAAAGAAAGTGAAGTTATGAAGAAGAAAAAAAAAGTTTTTGTTTATGGTGATTTTAATATTCTTCACCCTGGGCACTTAAGATTATTAAAGTTTGCAAAAGAAAGTGCCGATTACTTAGTCGTTGGTGTTAATTCTAATAACACTAGCCAAGGGCAAAATATTTTTGATGAAAAAATACGATTAGAATCTATTAATGCTACATCTTTTGTGGATGAATCATTTCTATTAACTGACACAGCATACAATTATATAAAAGAAAATCAACCAGATATTGTTGTCAAAGGAAAAGAGCATGAAAACCTTGAAAACCCTGAATCCAATCTCTTAAAGGAATATGGAGGGAAACTTCTTTTTACTTCAGGAGAAATTGGATTTTCCTCTTTAGATTTACTACAGAAAGAATTTGATGTAGCCAATTATTCTCCAATATCTCATTCAAAAACTTATCTAAATCGACATAATATAGAAAAAGAAAATTTACTTGATATCATTAATAAATTTTCAAACTTAAATATCTTAGTCATTGGGGATACAATTATAGATGAATATATCACTTGTAATCCCATTGGAATGAGTCAAGAAGATCCTACAATAGTAGTAAGTCCTATTTCAAATAACAAATTCATAGGTGGAGCTGCTATAGTTGCCTCTCATGCAAAAACACTTGGGGCAAAAGTAACATATATATCCGTTACAGGAGATGATGAAAATTTTGAGTATACTGATAATTATTTAAAAAACTTGAATATTGATACTTTTTTATACAAAGATTCAACTCGACCGACAACATTAAAACAAAGATTTAGAGCTCATAATAAGACCTTACTACGTGTCAATCATTTAAAACAACACAATATAAATAAGGATTTAGAAAGTACCCTATTGTGTGATTTAAAGAAAAATATTCAAGGATTTGATTTAATTATCTTTTCAGATTTTTCATATGGAGTTTTAACCAAAAAAATCATCTCTCATATTCAAAAAGTTGCATTAAGTAATGATATACTTATGGTAGCTGATTCCCAAAGTTCCTCCCAAGTGGGAGATATAACAAAATTCAAAAATATGAATATTGTTACACCTACAGAGAGAGAAATACGACTCTCTCTTAATAATTTCGAATCGGGGCTGGTCGTTCTTTCTGAAAAGCTACAAAAAATATCCAATCCAAAATATATTTTTACCACTTTAGGAAGTGAAGGAATTATGATATTTAATAGTGACAAAGATGATTTATTAACAGATAATATTCCCGCCTTAAATTCTAATGCAAAAGATGTAAGTGGTGCAGGTGATTCACTTCTGACATGTTCATCTATGGCACTTACAGTGGGTGCAGATATTTGGGAAAGTGCTTATTTGGGTTCAGTAGCTGCTGCCATTCAAGTAAGCCGTATAGGAAATATTCCAATACAAAAAAACGAAATGATAAATGAGTTAAATTCCTAATGAAGGTGTTACTCTTAGCTGCTGGTTTGGGTACACGACTAAAGCCAATTACCAATACAATTCCGAAATGTTTGGTTCCTATAAATGGCAAACCATTATTGGAGTATTGGCTTGAGAACTTAAGTAAAGTTGGTATTACAGATTTTTTGATTAATACTCATTACCTGAATAATAAAGTTGAAAGTTTTATCAACAATTCAAAATATAAAGATATGGTCACTTTAACTTATGAAAAGAACCTACTCAACACAGCAGGAACCATATTGGCCAATGAAGACTTTTTTAATACAGATAAACCATTTATGATTGTTCATGCGGACAACTTATGTTTTTGTGATTTTGATGCTTTTGTTACTTCACACAAAAATAGAAGTAAAGAAGCACAAATGACAATGATGCTTTTTAAAACAAATACTCCATCTTCATGCGGAATAGTTGAACTTAATGAAAAAGATATCGTAATGAAATTCCACGAAAAAATAAAAAACCCACCTTCAAATTTAGCCAATGGTGCTGTATATATTTGTGAACCTTCTATCTTAAAATTCTTAGCTTCTTTAGATAAAAAAGAAATAGACTTTTCACTAGATGTTCTGCCTAAATTTATGGGGAAAATAAATACTTTTTTAAATAATGTCTATTTAAAAGATATTGGAACCATAGAGAGTTATGCACTATCTCAAATAGAGATTTTAAGTATAATCAATGAACATCCAGCTAAAGTTATTAAAAAAAATCACGTAATTACTAACTTTTAAAACTTAGGGCTACGGGAAGGATAAGTTGAATTTCCAAATAGCCCTAAGAAAAAATAAAATCTATTTTAAATCAAATTTTCTATATAAAACATTTAAATTATTTTTTTGTATTAATCGACCAAGTCCAGCAACTGTATCTCCATTATATGTCTTATATAAAGCAGATATAATTCCTTGTTGTTCTTCTGTATGGTAGAAAGTATATTCAATACCATTATTTTTACTTGAGATGATATCCTCAAATTTTCTACTTGAGAAATCATAATGGAAAACTTTTTCTAAAACCTTTTCTGAATTTTTAAAATCACTGTTTTTAATATGAACAAAATCTTTCAGCTCAAATAACATACTTTCTATTTCAGTAGTATAAATTTCTTTTTCTTTTAAAAGAGCTATAATTCCTTTGTAAAGTAAGATGATAAATTCTTCGTATTCTAAATAGCTCAGAGCTTTATGATCTGTAATTTCATTATTACCAAGCTCACCTGTAACGTGTCGATGTAAGATGTCCCCATCTTGCACAAAGGCAACAATTTCCACATACTCATCAAACAAATCTTTTTGTGTATCTTTTACAAAACTATCAAATACTCCAACTACTTTAGGGGTATATAATTCCTTGTGATTTAAAATATATTCCAATGTATCAAATTTACTAATATTATAAAATTCAAGAACATAATAAAGTTCCGTAAACATTGCATTATTAATAAAGATCTCCACCATCAAGTTCATTAATCGGCAATCAAGATAATCTTGATAACTCATAGTATTATTAGCAACAACAATTCTTTCAAACTCCGCAATTTTATAATCATTGCCAAATAAATTATATATTCCAGCAGCTCCAGGCATAACTCTATACTTTCCAATCATTTTGTAGTAGTCCATACTTGGTTTACTGCTCATCTGCGTTCCAATTAAAAGCATAAGTTGAAACATTTTAATAGAGTTTAAACCAGCATCAACGCCCATTTGTAAAGATTTGAAATGTTTTTCTTTGGTATCTTCTGGTAGAGCAAGAATAATTTCAGTATACGAGACAGAACCCTTTTCTTTGGTACTGTTTGCCAACTCAATCATCTTGTCATAGGGGAGATTTTTTCTTTTTATTGTTTTAAGAACTTCTTTATCCGTAGACTGAACACTAGCACCTACAAACCAACTTCCATCAAGTAATTTTACTGATTGCAAAATGTTATCAAATTTTCCTTTTCCCGCGGAAGCACTAAAAAATACTGGGAAATTATATTTTTTCTTCGTTTCAGCAATTTTTTCACAGGTTTCTATATCATCAGCATACATTCCAAAATTCAAATCTGCTAAAATTAAACTATCTGTGTTAGTACTGTTAGCTGCTATATATTCGAGGTTTTCATTAATTGATTCTCTTGAGTGTCTATATACTTTACTTTTGAACTTTACACCATCAGAACAAAAAGTACAAGAAAAAGGACATCCTCTTGTAGTCTCATATAAAGGAATTAAATCTTGCCCAAAATACTTATCAAA
>MAAB01007489.1_pt1 | contig 16845 bp, 15 predicted proteins | sample 1115991 | NCBI WGS metagenome assembly MAAB01 (sample SAMN04961124, study PRJNA320927) | seawater metagenome | isolation source: sample BD02T18 sea water enriched with oil for 18 days | place: USA:Gulf of Mexico | collected 2013-07-27
AGAACAAACATAATTTGTATTTTTATCGAGTACCCCTGCTGCCTTGAATCCTTAATCATCCAAATACAGAACAGCAAAACCAATAGGTAAATATCCACCATCACATGGAATTGTAAACTCGATACGTTCGAAAGCATCTGGGCCGTTTCAACCCAGATAGGCGCTGCTGAGGTTAAGGCGATATAAACAGTCAAAAGTATAAAGGCGATCAGTAGCCCAATTAAACCTGTCATTTGTTTTGAGGCATTCATTGTTTGATCCTTCATTGTTTGATCCTTCATTGTTTGATCCTTATTAACAGAAGTTTTTTATTAGTAGAAAGTCGCTCTCCTGAACACAGAGTGATTATCTGACTATTAATATCGAAAAAGAATTACCTAAGAGGTAAACTTCCCGCTAAATGATTAAGGTGTTCAACCATGGCAAACACTCTTTTTGGCCAAGCAATTCGTCAATGGCGCAAGACCTTAGGGCTCAGCCAAATGGACTTGGCGATGAATGCGGACATATCGATCAAGCATCTTAGCTTTCTTGAAAACGGCAAGTCCCAACCCAGTATTGATATGGTGATGCGCCTGTGTGCAACATTAGGTATGCCACTGAAATCTCAGAACTCGTTACTGGTCGCGGCGGGCTTTAACCCTCGCTATAGCAAGAGCGCTTTAGATTCTCCGGAAATGAGCAAGGTTCGCCACGCTCTACAACGCATGCTAGATCACCATTCCCCTTATCCGGCCATCGTCATGGATGCACTGGGTAATCAATTGATGGCGAATAGTGGCACTGTTAAAATGCTACTCACGTTTCTGCCCGCCAGCACGTTAGATAAATACAGCAACGTATACGATTTGTATTTAGCTGAAGATGGCCTTAAAAAATTTATTCCTGATTGGGAAGACGCTGCATCGGTACTATTGCAACAACTGCAAAATGAGTTACTCAATACGAATGATTCGGCAGGTTATGATTTTCTGAATAAATTTTTATCATGGCCGCATATTCCCAAAGATTGGCAATACCGAGCGAGCAAGTTAGACCAAGGACCTATTCTCGAATTCACGATCAAAAACGATATGACTGAATTAAGCTTTTTCAGCACATTGACCACCTTTGGTACTCCGCAGGATATAACGCTACAAGAATTGCGTATTGAGAGTTTTTACCCTGCAGATGAGTCAACGAAGTTATGGTTCAGCTCTAATACATCGTTGGAATTGCTAGCAGATGGCTAATGTAATTTTTCCCACTGATTTACCTGATTCAAAATGCGCATGTGCTTTCGCAACATCCCAAATACTAAAATCACTTTCATCTAGAATCGGCGTGATTTTCCCAGCATCTACTAGTTCGGCTATCTCTGTAAGAATGCGACCATGCTCGCTATGATTCAAACCATGAACCAAGGGAATCAACATTAATATACTGTGAAAAGATAAGCTTTTTAACGCAATTTGTAGCGGGTCGGCTATCGGTAAAATCGTTGCGACATGGCCATTAAACTTTGCAGCTTCAAATGACTTTTGAATGTTGTCTCCGGCAACGGTATCAAAGATTTTATCAAAACCTGCACTATTGGTATAAGCCTGAACATAATCAGCAACCGACTCGGTTGAGTAGTCGACTAGGTTATCGGCACCCAATGTTTTTGCTAACTCAGCACTTGCACCACTATGAGTTGCGGTAACTGTTGCACCCAAGGCTTTTGCTAGCTGAATGGCAATATGACCTACGCCACCTGTCGCGCCATGTATCAGTACCTGATCGCCTTCTTTTACATTCATCTTTTGCACTAACGCTTCATAAGAAGTGATCGCTACCAGTGGTAATGCCGCGGCTTGTCTCATTGATAGTGTCGCTGGCTTTTTTGCCATTAAGCGCGCATCGACCAACATGAATTCAGCCAAGGCGCCGTCGGTACCATTAATGCCGCCTGCCATACCGTAAACTTCATCGCCTACCTTGAATGCAGAAACACCTTCACCCACTTCTGTAATGATGCCTGCTACATCGCCGTGTAATACTTCGGGTAAATTATTCGACCACGGTAATTCGATTGAACGCAGCATGGTATCTAGAGGGTTCACACTCGTGGCCTTTACTGCTATTAACAAATGCCCTGGCTTGATGCTTGGCTTTTGTCTTTCAACCAATTGGAATACTTCACTGCTACCCAGCTCTTTAATCACCATGGCTTTCATCTTTGTTTCCATAGTATTTGTTGTCAGAGTATTTGTTGTCGTCATATTACTTGTCATAGTTACGCTACCTAATTTGTCTTACTTTGAATGAGTGTGCACATTCTAAGTAATGCCTGATAAGCAACCAACAGAGTAAAAAACAAAGCTTCTTTGCTTTTTAAGCAATGAATAACTAAAATTTGAGCCTACTTCACCACTTTGTAAATGGCCATCATGAGCTCACTCAACCGCTTACTGTATTTTAACTGTGTCGTCGAAACCGGCAGCATTTCAGAAGCCAGCCGAATCTTTGATGTCCAACCCTCTTCTATATCTAGACAGCTTGCGGCTCTAGAGCAAGAACTCGGCGTTCGACTGCTGAATAGAACCACCCGAAATATTGGTTTAACAGAGGCTGGGCTGAAATATCATGATTACTCACAGCGTATTGTGGCCGAGTTTGATCAAGCGAAAAGAGCCGTTAATGACCTGCAAGATAATCCCACAGGGAAGCTGAAAGTGAGCATGACGGTGGGCTTTGGTGAAAGCATTATTATGCCGCTAATGGCTGACTTTATGACTCAGTACCCCAATGTCGAACTGGTACTAGAATTAACCGAACGTGTTGTTGATCTAGTCGAAGAGAATATCGATATCGCCATCCGCAGCGGTCGCTTACCTGATTCAACGATGGTTGCTAAGCACTTAGCCAATAACAACTTTTTACTCTGCGCTAGTCCACGCTATTTGTCTGAACACAAAATGCCGCAGCAGCCTGCGGATTTAGTTAATCATCAATGTATTCGCTACAGTTATTCACGCTGGAAAGATTGGTACTTAATGGCCGACGAGAAAATAAAACTGGTTATTAACAATGCTATATCGGTTAATTCAGTCAATGGTCAAAAACAACTGATATTAAATCATGCGGGCTTAGCGTTAATGCCTTTATGGGCCGTGAAAGATGAATTAGAAAATGGTTCTCTTTCTCAGGTGATGAAAGAGTATGTATTTAGCCCCTATGAAGAAATTAGCGCGACCTATGCCATATTTCTAAAACGTGATTTAATCTCCCCGAAAACACGCGTATTTCTCGACTTCATAACAGATAAAATCAAGGAATAAAGCTATCTATTCCTGCTGCAAATAAGTGGTTGCTAATAAACCACTATTGAACGATATAGGCTCCAGATCGAGATTCAATAAAAAACTGATCATATCGGCCGCTAGCCTTTAGCTTTTTTAGCCCTAAATTAAACTTCTCTATTAACTTCAAACTGTTGGTACTTTTCTTGGGTAACATTAAGTGCATTTCAGTCGTCTGAACTGGAGTTGAATGGTGAGTTATTTTGTTCAAATGCTCGGGGAATTCTTGCAGGATGGTTGCATAACCGCTTTCTATCATGGTTGGAAATAGATGAATTCTACCAGCGATCAGTTTTCTAAGGTTCGCTACATCGGTTGTTATTCTTTCTACTTTAATTTGTTCTGTTCTTTCGGCTTGACGAAAATCATCACCAAAATCGTAATCTATTGTTGCACCAATTACTAAACCTTCAAGATCCTCTACGCTTTGCCAATCGAATGAATAGCTATGTAAATGAAAAAAAACTTTATCGACCGTTAAAATTGGATCAGAGAAAAAGAAATTCATTTCTCTTTCAGGATTTCGGCTATAAAAGATAATACCATTCAGCTTATTACTTTTAGCTAAATCATGCCCTCTAGCCCAAGGTAAAAAGGTGTAGTCTACCTCAACCCCTTCATAGGCAAATGCTTCTGTAATAATCCGAGAGCCCATACCAAAATATTTCAGTTCTTGGGAACAAAAAGGAGGCCATTCACCACTGGCTAACCGTATGGTTTCAGCAAAAACGGGACTTGGAAATATGCATAAATACAAAAACAAGAATATTAGCTTCATAAATAATAACTCCATCGCACCCGAGTACCAGAAGAATGCGACTCACACTGTGTATTTAAAGCCTAGTCAGTTTGTAATCAGACTCTTATCCTACTTATAAAAAACACCTGTATATCTAGCTTGAACGAACTATTAGCTTTACTTCTTAATTACTATCCAACTCATCCTTGCCCAATAAAGTAGATAGTAATTCATTTATGCACAAACGAACGATCATTCACACTTTATCGGCAAAGTATTCCATGATTTCAGCTCTGGTCATTTCTTTGGTCTGATTAGAAAAGCAATAATAATCAGGACGTTGATCGCTGAAGTATTGCATACTCATCGTTAATCCCTTCAAATCAGCAAAGAGACCTACTGGCATATTATAAGCACCATTGGATTTCAATTTATAAAATAAATGGGTACCGCAATTTGTACAAAATCCACGATTAGCCCAAGTCGAAGACTCATAGCTTTTAATATGCTCACTGCCTTCAATTTTCACATCTGTGCCACATTGCAAAGCAAAAAATGGTGCACCACCCCAACCGCGACAAGAATCACAGTGGCATACAGTAAAATTAGGATTTACTTCAGCAACTGTTACTTTTACTTCACCACAGAGGCAGTTTGCTGATACGTTTTTATTTGGCACTTTAGTATTTCCTTATGTCTCTTTTTAACTATTTTAATTCTATTTTTTTAATTCTATTTTTTTATTCTATGTTTAGTTCTATGTTTAATTCATATAACGCTAAAACTACTTCAGGCGTATCTACTTCTGTTATTAACTTAAAGCCATAGGACTCATAATACTGTCTGAGTTTTAGGTTGTGGGCTACACAGTCTAAACGTAGGCAGTTTAGGTTTTTCTGCGCGCTATACCGCTCTATTAAGCCCAGTACTTTACGCCCAAGCTGTTGATCAGAATACTGTCGACGTATCGCAAGTTTATGAACATAGAGCGCGGCAGCCGTATCATCTTGCCAGACCTTCTCTGGACTAGATCTAAGCTCTACAACTGCTGCGATTACATTGCCTACTTCACTCTCAGTCTCACTCTCTACTTCAAGGCGGTAGAAATATCCTTTAGCGACTGATTCTTTGATTTCATCTCGTTGAGATTCGAGCCACCAAAGTGGCCACTGAACGATATTACGTTTTTCTAGCCACTGAGCATTTTCATATAGAATATCAAATATTGTTTCAAAGTCGGTTAAGGTTGCAGGTTGTAACTTCACCTTGAGTTCACATGAACGATTTAAGATTTCAGTAATGCTCGTCAAAGCAACTATTTCCTTGTCTGTTATTTCTGTAGTCATAACTTACCAACCATACCGATAAACGGCTGCAATTCCTGTGCTAGCGTCTGCAACCTCTCCACTATTAAATGCCATATATCTTAACTGTACGGCTAGTGAATGCGCAGAGGATAATGAATAACTGAGTTCACCGATTCCTTGAAATACACTATATGAACAATGACACACAGATATTTGATCGCCATCCTGTGCGCTGAACTCTCCTATTCCTACTCCACTGCCAGCACTGATTTGATAGTTAATATTTTTATAGAGAGAATTTCCATAGCCCGCAATTAAACTCCCCTGTGCATTGAGTTTAATCGACTCATTACTATCCTGTTCATTTTGGCTATTTTGTAACGCGGAAGCGCCGATGAACAAACCGTTATTAAATCTACGGGATAAACTCAATCCACTGAGCAGGCTTTGTTCTTTATCTATCGTGATAGAGACTACTTGAGCATCTATAAACCATGTTTTTCGATTATCGACTTCCAATCCGGAAGCACTATTCGCGGTGATATAGAGCATCAATAGCCACGCACAATAATGTGACTTTGCGCGTAGGAAGGTATGAGGTAAGTGAAGCGAGAGGGTAACCATTTAACAGTCCTTGTTAATTCAATGATCTTTCAATGTTATTGCTATTCAAGATCATATCATTATCTAGATATAAAACCTTATCCTTAAGCTGACAGCAGCCCTACCAATCGAAAATAGCTGCGTAGTCCGCATTTTATTGTTGCCTATAAATCAACCAAAACACATCTATACTTAATTATCAGTTATGGGCATTGAAATCTATCTCTAGGCGAGGCGATGCAACAAAAAAACTCTCAACATTCATTCCTGTCATTTATATCCATAATGCTGATTGTAGGCTTGTCTGTGGCAGCTGTGTCGATCGGCTTTCACTATCGAACCTCTATGTTGATCGAGCAACAAAAGATACTGGAGGTCATTGAAGGTCAGGCTCGCTTAATTGCCGCCGTCTCGCGTTTTGATGAAAAATTTAGTAATACTGATCATCCTTTAGGGGCTAAAGGGGCCACTTTAAGCCAATTAATAGATACCCTGAGTCACCATTTAGACACCTTCTATAGTGATAAAGCCTTCTTAGCGCACAGGGACAAGCATAACAATTTAGTGCTTGATTACGCACCACCAGGTTCAGCCACCAGCCCGTTATCAGGAGTGAGCGAACAAGCTTTTAATTTGGCACTCGAAGGTGGCTCAGGCAGCCTGTTTGGCATTGATAATAAAGGTCAGCAGGTCTTGGTTGCGTATACCTATCTGCCGGACCTCGCGAGAGGTCTCGTCGCTAAAGTAGAAATGCGAGAATTACGCGCGCCTTTTATTCATGCGAGCTTGTTAGCCACTCTGGTCTCTGTGCTTTTTATTATCTTTGGGACGATGTTATTCAAACAAATTCAGCAACTTAAGATTTTACCGCATAAACAAGGTGTCATTTTAGGCGGCTCATCAGGCATTAAAGAATACGAACGATTTTTTTATCTCGTTATCGTAATGACCGTCATGTGTATCGCGGTCAACCTCAGCTCGGCCATCGTATTGTATTCATCATCTTATCAACGTAGCCAAGAGCACTTACTACATTTGGTCAGTAGCCAAGCCAGCGCAATTGAATCCATTGCGCGTTTTGATGCGAAATACAGCCAAGACGATCATCCCCAAGGGGCTGAAGGGGCAACTTTATCTCAAGTTATCGACGCTTATAATCATAGCCTTGGCTTTGGTGAAACCGGTGAGTATGTTATCGGCCATAGGGTAGTTAATAATGTAGAGATTATATTCCATCAACGCCACAATAATTTACAACACTCAAGACTCATTTATTCATCCGTCGGCACTGAACCCATGCACTTAGCTTTAAACGGGTTAAAGGGCGTTATGATGGGTCCGGACCATCAAGGGAATGAAGTTCTCGCCGCACACTCTCCTTTGACTCCGTTAAGCTATGGGCTCGTCGCTAAAATAGATTTGACTGAGGTCCGTGCACCTTTTATCCGCGGCATGGTATTTACCAGCAGTGTGGCCCTTTGCATTATCATACTCGCCTCCGTTTTACTCGCCCGCATGACACGACCTTTCCAAGAGCAGAAAGTGAATCCCTTTGAAACTCCACAGTGGATTGCTCCCCCTATTCCTTTAAGCTTATTAGTATTTACAATTGGCCTCACTGGCGGAATTTTCTTACTTGATTTGATTACGCCCTTAGGCATCGCTGGCGGGGTTCCTTATGCTGCGGTCATTGCTATCGGGTGGTGGTTTCCACAACGACAGCACATATTATTACTCGCAACATTGGTCTCCATACTCACGTTGCTAATCTTTTATGCCAATGCAGATACTCAAGAATGGAAATCCTTGATCAACCGTTGTTATTCACTCTTTTCTATTTGGGTAATAGCACTGATTCTTAACCTCGCGAAGGCGTCTGATATTGCTCGAAAGGAACAAGCCAATACTTTAAAAAAATTATCCCTTGCCGTTGAATGCAGTCCCACGGGAGTGATGATCACTGCCCCTAATGGCACCATTGAATATGTTAACCCCCACTTCCTCGATAATACGGAATATTCAGCAGTAGATCTTCTAGGCCAAGATCCAAAGATTCTAAACTCAGGAGAAACCCCCAGCACCGTTTTCGATGAAATGTGGTCTACCATCAATTCTGGAAGAGAGTGGCGTGGAGAGATTATTAATCGCAAAAAGAATGGTGAGCTATATTGGGAAGATACGGCAATTTTTCCTATTTTATCGGAACGAGGTGAAATACAGAATTTCGTTTGTTTAAAAGAAAACATTACCCAACGAAAACAGGCGGAAAATGCTTTGCAGTTCAAGGCAACACACGATTCACTCACTGGCTTGCCTACAGTACACCTCGGAAAAGAATGCTTAACGAATGCCATTGCACGAGCAAAAAGAGAGCAAGATAAAGCAGCTTTACTGTTCATTGATCTTGATGGTTTTAAAGCAGTCAACGATAGTTTTGGTCACGATACCGGAGACTTAATATTACAAGCTGTCGCTGCTAGGCTTAAAAGCTCTATCAGAGAAGTTGATGCTGCCGCCCGTATTGGCGGCGATGAATTCATTATTATATTAGGTGGCATCAAACAACAAAGTGATGTTGAATCCGTGGCTAAAAAAGTCGTTCACGCGATAAGCCAGCCCTATAATGATATTGAAATGAATATCACTCTAGGCTGCAGTATCGGCATTGCACTCTATCCAGATCACGGAGACGAGGCTGAAATTCTTATTAAACATGCCGATGTCGCTATGTATGCCGTTAAACACAGTGGTAAAAATAATTATCGTATTTACCGAGAAAATTAAGCTTCATGTCTAACTAAACGGAACTCTTTCCAATCCCAATAACTGGTTAAATAATATAAACTCGCCAACGTAGCCAGCCACCATTCTATGATATTAGTGGCTTCTCGACTTAGCTCAGAAACAAAAGTTGAAAACAACCAAGCTAATAATACTAACTGCATTACATTAATCACTTTCTTAACGTTTAGCGTAATAAATTCAGCATGCTCTTCTTTAACACTACGACTTAACCACCAGGTGACGGCTATTTGATTTATCGTCGTTATTAAGAAGAAAAGCACCGCCGTAATAGTATGTATTTGCCATAAAACTTTAGTCGCTTTGGAATCTTCCATGTGCGGCCCTAAGATAGAAACACTGACAATCAATAATAATGACGCCACAATACTGCTGAGAAATAATACTTTTAGCCAACGACTCCAGCGATCAATACGGATTTCACGTAAGTAAGCCCGCATGCAGTACCACCAGATAATAACCAAGACACTGGTGCTGATATAACCAGCACGAAAATAATACGCTTCGGGGTAAGATACTCCTGTTGCTGTAATCGCTGCACAGCCTTCAATCAACGGCATACAACTCGGGACACTGCCGTTATCTAAGGCAATGAGGTAACACAGGGTCATTGTCACTATGGATAAGATGGCCGAGGCGACTGAAATTCGTTGCGGTAGTGTCATAAGGTTCCCTGAAGTATTTCGATCCTATTTAATGATTAAGTAATAGGTCAGAATTGAAATACTGTCTACAGGAGCTTAGTTATAGGAAGTTACCAAGTGTAAGCAGGCTAAAGTAATTCAGCTATTTTTAACATTAGGATAGGTAATACTTCACTTTCAAACCACGGATTACGTTTTAGCCAAATATTATTTCTGGGGCTAGGATGCGGAAGGGGTAAAGCCGCAGGATGACCATTTTCTAAATACGTTTGCCAACATTGAACGGTTTCTGTGAGCGTCTTTTTTTTTGCAGGCAGATGATACGCTTGCGCATACTGACCAATTGCCAATACCAACTCTAAATTTGGCAATTGCTGTAATAGTTTTTCACGCCATGCGGCTGCACATTCAGGCCGAGGCGGCAGATCGCCACTCTTGCCTGTTCCAGGGTAACAAAACCCCATGGGTAAGATGGCTATTTTTTCTTCGTCGTAAAATATTTCTTTCGATATTCCCATCCACTCTCGTAATCGATCACCACTGGCATCATCAAATGGAATACCAGACTCGTGAACCTTTCGGCCCGGTGCTTGGCCGGCAATTAGGATTTTTGCTTTGGGATTAATTTGCAGAATAGGTCGAACCCCATGAGGAAGATGCTCAGCACAGAGAGTACAGTGCTGAACCTCTTCTATGAGTTCAATGAAGTTCGTCATAACTCGAAGCTAAGCGATTTTTAACTGTATTTTTTTCCAATCCCAATAGGACGTTAAGAAATACATACAAATAAACAAGGTCGCCCACCACTCTGCAATCTTGGTGCCCTTCTTCATATGCTCTCCTACTGAGTTCGCGACGAAGGCCACCAGCACGATCCAGATTAAGACAAATAAAACGGCTTTAAATTTAAAGGAAGGCACTTCTAATAAGCCGTCTTTACGACCACGCCAAATTAAGTAAAAGTTAAACGATAAGGCTAATAAAATACCTTCAAAAAAAGTATTGGCTCCGCGAATATGTGGCCCCCATAAAACTTGTTCTTTAGTTGGGGCAAGAACCGCCGTTCCCCAGATTAATCCTACCGCCGCTAACATACCAAAAAAGGTCATTAGGTTAAGATTGATACGGCTGGCTCGGGTTTGAATACTCGGCTGTAGCCAAACTCGCATACAGTGCCACCACATCAGAATGAATACACAACCACTGACTAAACCACCGCGAAAGATAAAGCCTGCATCCCCTGCAAGGCCGGTATAGGTAATATCGGTACAGCCATCAATAAAGGGCACACAAATGTTAACCGTCTCTTGCGCTATACCAACCCAGTAGGTGATGGCGATAGTGCCTGCTGATAATATGAAACTCGCTAATGCGATAAATTGTCCGAACGACATACGTCTACCTGTATCCATATTTGTATGAGTTAATTTTTTTAAAATAAAAAAATAGCGCTGCACGACTAGCCATCTACATATGCTGTCGTGAGCGCTATGGTATCAGCTAGCTAATAATTTGCAGCCGCTAATATTTCCAAGTACAGATGTTACTTGGTGACAGCTTACTTAGCTGCAGCAAGAGCCTGTTCGATATCAGCAATGATGTCGTCAATGTGCTCGATACCTACCGAGATACGCACCATCTCGCGGCTAACTCCGGCAGACTTCAACTCTTCGTCGTTCAACTGACGGTGAGTCGTGCTGGCTGGGTGACAAGCCAATGACTTAGCATCACCAATGTTCACTAGACGCTTAACCAATAACAAGGCATCAATGAACTTAGCACCATTGGCTTCGCCGCCTTTGATACCAAAGCTCAGAATCGCTGATGGCTTACCACCAACAACTTTCTTCGCTAGCTCATAGAACTTATCGCCTTCAAGACCCGCGTAGTTAACCCACTCAACCATATCGTGAGCCGCTAAGTACTTAGCTACCTTAAGAGCATTCTCAGTATGACGTTCCATACGCAGGCTTAGTGTTTCTAGACCCTGCAGAATAAGGAAAGAGTTAAACGGAGAAATTGCAGCGCCCATGTTACGCAGCGGTACTACGCGTGCACGACCGATAAACGCAGCAGGACCAAACGCATCTGCATACACAACACCGTGATAAGACGGGTCAGGTTGGTTGAACGTTGGGAAGCGTGGGTGATCTTTCCAAGGGAATTTCCCTGAATCGACAATCATGCCGCCAACCGACGTGCCGTGGCCACCGATGTATTTGGTAAGTGAGTGAATCACAATGTCGGCGCCTTGCTCTATCGGGCGACATAGAATCGGGGTTGCGACGGTATTATCCACCATCACAGGAATACCATGCTTGTGCGCCATGTCAGACAAAGCTTGAATGTCGACGATATTGCCCGCTGGGTTACCGATAGACTCACAGAAAAGTGCTTTGGTATTATCATCGATCAATGCTTCTAGGCCAGCAAGGTCATCGCCTTTCGCCATACGTACTTCAATGCCTTGGTTAGGCAAGGTATGAGCGAAGAAGTTATACGTGCCGCCATACAGCTGGCTAACACTGATGATGTTATCCCCAGCGCGAGCAACGGTCTGAATCGCTGCGGTTATCGCCGCCATACCCGAAGCAAACGCTAAACCGCCGATACCACCTTCCATTTCAGCAACACGCTTTTCTAGCACGTCGTTGGTTGGGTTCATGATGCGGGTATAGATGTTACCAGGCTCTTTTAGATCGAACAGGTCGGCGCCGTGTTGTGTATCGCGGAAGCTATAAGACGTTGTTTGGTAAATCGGCACGGCCACTGCGCGTGTTGTTGGATCGTCTTCAAAGCCAGCGTGGATCGATTGTGTTTCTAATTTCATGCCTTGTCTTCCCTATTAATGACTACTTTACTGATGTAAGCATCGATACTATCAAGAAGACTATTAACTGTCATTGCTGACAATTCAAAATCGACAAACTATTACCCTCTTTTTCATCATCAAGAGCGAGGGAATCTAATTCTATATAACGTACCTTCATTCAATCGACTTTCACATTCAATCGACCCCTTAAGCGTTTGCGTAATTATATTATAAACAATATTCATTCCAAGGCCTTTGCCTTCAGCCCCTAAGTCGCTAGTGGAAAATGCTTCGAATATCTTTTCGGTCATTTCTTCGCTCATACCAATACCATTATCGGCGCATACAATAGTCACATCATCCGCTGTGCTTTCAAGCGCTATAGTACAAATCCTATTTTCTAAGACGCCATCCTTTGACTTAAAGCCATGTATAATCGAATTAGAAACTATATGATTGATAACTTGCGACAGGTCACTGGGAAATGAATTAATACGAACATCCTCACCTTCAATATTAATTTCAACATGTCGTGCATCAAACTGTGATCGAATACTCTTCGCGGCCCCCATCACCAGATCTCGACAAGAGAATAAGACTTTATCTCCTACTGAAGAGCTAACAGCTAGCAATTTAAAGCTATTGATTAGAGACGATACTTTATTTATATTTTCAGAAAGAAACCTCAGGCTATCTTTTATTTCACTAACGGTCGCACCTGACCTCTCAGAAACCTGATCTTGTAAAAACGACACAGCGGTTACGCATACCCCCACTGGCGTATTAATCTCGTGAGATATGCCATTAACTAGACGCCCTAGCGAAGCCATTTTTTCTGATTCAAGTAGTTTTTTAGTATCACGTAGTACACGCTGTTCAAGCTGCTCATTGAAAAATGACAAGTCAGTATTCAACTGTTCTAATTGCGTTCTCGATTGGTTAATCTCTAATGACATTTGATTAAATGCTGCCGCAAGCTCACCGAATTCGTCCTGACTATCAATATCAAATTGAGGAAACTTACCCAGTTCAGAATTAAACTTGGTATTCAAAATTCGAGTCATCTCTAATACTGGCGCTAATAGCTTACGTACTAAGAGGGTTAAAAATAACAGCATAATCAAACCCGATATTAAGCCGATCAAGAATATTTCATTACGAATTTCAATCGCGGGGCCGACTATTTCTTTCACTGGGATGGCAATCATCAAGGTCCAGAAACTATCAGTTTTTCCAACATGAATTTTCACAGACATATGATAAACAGATGTCTGTAAAGCATCATCATAGCCAATTTCAATTTTTACGGAGTCCGAGTCATTACGGCTCATTAAATAGTTATATTCATTCCCATATTCATTAATATTTTTTCCTATTCGTGTTTTATCTGGATGAGCAACATACGTACCGTCATTTGCTATCAAGGTTGAATATCCTGAGTCCAACACCTTTAATGATCCAACTAGTTCCTGAATAGTTTCTAACTTAAGATCGACTCCAACAACGCCATAAAATTTATTATCATGCACTATTGGCTGAATGCTGCTAATGAGTAATAACCTTTCCCCGGATACGGTATAAAAATAAGGGTCTACTAATGTTTCTTTTAAACGCTTCTTTGGATTTTGATACCAGCTGCTAGTTTCCCAGTCCACATTAACTTCATGAACAATATCATCGCCTGCCCAATGTAAATAAGAGTTAACGCGCCCGGTATCATCATGCCCAGTTTTCCCTTTGTAATCATCATCCTTACCGTCGTAAGCATTCTCTTCCCACAGCATCCAGCTGCCTAAAGTATTTCTATCCATCCGTGTATTTTCACGCAGTATTTGATCCAGTACGGCTCGCTCAACCTTGGCATTACGCAACTGCCAAAATGAGGCTTCTAAAAGTTTGGCATCTTCCAAGGCACTGGTTAATAAAGACTTCACTTCGAGGCCATAGCGCTGCGACGTTTCTTCAGCGACTTTCAGGGACAAGTCCTTGCTCAAGGTTTGCACACGCAGGCTGTTTAATAAGGTCGCTAATAATATGACGCATAGAATCATAGCGCCAACAGCAGAAAGGATTTTAGATTGGATGCCCAAGGGTATTCCCTAGCTCATTAGATATACACAAAGTATAGAAGCATGGAGCCAAGCACCAGAATGCTTTTTAAACGTAGTAAGAATAATGAAATGATTTTTAAGATCGCCAAAGCATATGACTGTAACGTCATCGGCTATGATCGTGATGTTAAATATTTGCTCCTAACGACTCCGCATTAAATACTTGGCAATTATTCCGCCCCGATTTCTTAGCTACAAAAAGTGCTTTGTCTGCCTGATTAAGTAAATCAACGCTATTAAGTTGATCACCCTTTAAAGAAGCGACTCCAATGCTCACCGTCATTTTTCCAATCATCTCTGAGTCACCATACTGAACGTTTAATAACTCAATAGTAGTGCGAATTTTCTCAGCTATTGCAAAACCAGCATTCATACCGGTTTCTGGTAATAATATGACAAACTCCTCACCGCCATACCTTACCGCCATATCCGTTGCCCTTAATAATGAATCATCAATCGTTTCTGATATTTTTTTCAGCACCACATCACCGGTATCGTGCCCATACTTATCGTTGTAGTTTTTGAATAGATCAATATCTAACATTAATAATGTAAGAAAGTTCCTGCTGCGCTTAGCCGTCGCAATGTTCTCACCGATGCGTCGATTGAACGCTAGACGGTTGGGTAGCTTGGTTAGAAAATCTGTTTCAGCTTGGTAATGTAACTGTTTATTCAGAACTTCAAGTTCTAGTGTACGTTCATGAATTTTGGTTTCTAAATCATCATTCAGTTGCTCTAGTTTTTTTGCTGCAACATGTTGTGCGGTGGTATCGATGGATACCACCATTAAATAATCGATGTCACCACCATTCTCTCTCACCGGAGAAATGGTTGAATGAAACCACAGTTCATTGCCATCCATGTCTAATACAGCCGCTTCTTGCTCTATCACGTTGCCTGTAGCTAGAGCCTTTCTTAGATTGCTAGTAATCTCGTCACGGAAACTTTGTGGATAAAAGTCGAAAGGATATGGCTTACCGTAATGATCATTGACATCTTTCATCGCCAGAGCTTCAATACCAGAAGAACTCATAAACTGTAGATTAAAATCAAGGTCAACAATTTTTGTGCACACAGGCGAGTGTTCAATCCATGTATGACTTTGCTCAGCAGAGAAACGGAGCTGATTCTTTTCTGTTCTAAATTTTGACGATGGCATTGAAACCGAACCTTCACTAATATCTAACGATACGTTTGATGAACTTTATCTACTACCATAGCTAACGTCTATGCGATATTTGTCGTATTTATCACTACAGGATAGGTCATATTTACTCAGAAGCTCGCTTATTTGGCTAGAATCTATAACGAACAAACGATACCCTCCCTCAACTAGCTAAGGTATTCTATAGCCATTATTTTTAGCGAAATTGAATTCCCATGGCAAAGAAAAAAACGGCTTACGTCTGCACCGAGTGCGGTGCTGATCATACTAAGTGGCAAGGCCAGTGTGCTGAGTGTAATGAGTGGAATACGCTGACTGAATTTGTGGTTGCGAGCAGTTCGAAAGCGGCTACACGCGATGTGAAGTTTGAAGGCTATGCCGGTAATGGCGAAGAAGCTGGCAAGATCAGTAAACTTTCAGACATTAACCTTGATGAAGTGCCTCGCTTCTCTTCGGGCATGAAAGAATTTGACCGTGTATTAGGCGGTGGTTTAGTGCCTGGTTCAGCTATCTTAATTGGTGGCCATCCTGGTGCGGGTAAATCGACCTTGCTATTGCAAGTTATGTGTTATCTCGCGCAAACTATGCCAACGCTTTACATCACTGGCGAAGAAAGTCTGCAGCAGGTTGCTCGTCGCGCTAAGCGGTTGAAGCTGCCAATGAATAACTTGCAGATGCTATCGGAAACCAACGTTGAAGCGATTACTCGCATCGCGCAAAAAGAACAGCCTAGAGTCATTGTGATCGATTCGATTCAAGTGATGAATATGGATGGCGTTGAGTCATCTCCTGGTAGCGTGACGCAAGTGCGTGAATGCTCTGCTTACCTCACACGCTTTGCCAAGCAAACTAATACCGTTCTCTTTCTGGTAGGCCACGTGACCAAGGACGGTAATCTTGCTGGGCCGAAAGTTTTGGAGCACATCATTGATGCGTCACTCATGATCGAAGGTGAAAGCGATAGTCGCTACCGGACACTGCGCGGTATTAAAAACCGTTTTGGCGCGGTGAATGAGCTGGGCGTCTTTGCCATGTTGGATGTGGGTTTAAAAGAAGTTAAAAACCCAAGTTCTATCTTTTTATCTCGTTCAGAAGAACCTGCCGCGGGCAGTTTGGTGATGGTGGTTTGGGAGGGTACGCGCCCCTTATTGGTGGAAGTACAATCTCTGGTCGATGAATCGAGTATGAATAACCCTCGTCGTGTTGCCGTTGGTTGGCATTTTAATCGCTTACATATGCTACTTGCGGTTATGCATCGCCACGGTGGCCTACACTTAGGTGATCAAGACGTATTTATTAACATTGTCGGCGGCGTAAAAATTACTGAAACCGGTGCTGA
>MAAB01030424.1_pt1 | contig 16828 bp, 17 predicted proteins | sample 1115991 | NCBI WGS metagenome assembly MAAB01 (sample SAMN04961124, study PRJNA320927) | seawater metagenome | isolation source: sample BD02T18 sea water enriched with oil for 18 days | place: USA:Gulf of Mexico | collected 2013-07-27
TTAGCTAACATTAAAGCAGAATGCCAAAATGGTCGTTGGGAATTACAAGGGCTATCGCTCTCCAATGCTAGTAATATTCGTCAATTACCGATGAAAACCTTGCTGGTACAACTAGAACTTTATGGCGTGGTAAAACCGTTATTTTCCTATTTTGCTGATTTTAAATATAAATTTACGACCAGTAAAGAAGACGTTTTAAATACTTTTAAAGGCGAGCGCCGTGAATTCTTGCAGGCGGTTTTTCAGCACAGTAAATTCAAAAAAATATGGGGCGAGCCAGACTTTGATGCCCTATTTAAATACTATCAATGTGAACGAAACCGCGTGGTCACCGCATTAGAATATTTACAAGAATCAGCTTTAATCGTTTTAGAAACGAAGAAAATCACCGAAGTTTATAGTGTTAATGAAACGGAATTAGCAGATCCTTCATTGGCGACAAACTTACAGCAATACTTTTTTGAGAAAGAGCAAAGCGAAATAAAGCGCATAGCGGCATTGGTTCGTTTTTTTGAATTAGATAAATGCTTAAGCCGTAATTTGTCGTTGTATTTTGACGACAAGCAAGTCCCCCAAAACTGTGGGCATTGCTCTGTTTGTCGCAGTCAAGTTGCTAAACTTGAATATTCTTCGCCAGTGAATTGGCCGAATGATGAACAGTTGAAAGGTTATTTAACAGAGCTAATTGAACATATGAAGCATAAAACGAGTATTGAGCTTTCAATAGACACTCAAAGTCGATTTTTAACTGGCTTAATGGTGCCATTATTTAGCCGAAATAAGGTAAAGCAACTGTCGGGGTTTGCTTGTTGTGAGAATGTTCGTTATCAGGAGGTTCGACATAAAGTAGCGCATTTATAGATGAATGATACTGCTAGGATAAACAGCTATCGATTAAAGTATTTATCAATAATATAAAAAAAAGACGCTTTACGCGTCTTTTTTGATGTTGGTTTTAAGCGAGTCGTTTTGAGAGAAACTAGTGCTCGTGGCCACAACCGCCTTCACCATGAACATGGCCGTGGGTTAGTTCGTCTTCTGTTGCATCTCGAACTTCTAAAATATCTACTTCAAACTTTAAATCAATACCAGCTAATGGATGATTACCATCAACAGTAATTTCTTCATCTGTTACATCGATAACAATGACTGTTTGCTCGCCATCATCCGTTGTTGCACGTAATTGTGAGCCAACAGCTAGATCTTCAACGCTATCAAACATGCTTTTCGGTACAGTTTGTACAAATTCGTCATGACGGTCGCCATAAGCATTTTCTGCACTGACGGCTACTTCAAACTTGTCACCTGCAACATGGTCCGTTAAAGCGTCTTCTAAGCCCGGAATTAAATAACCTGTTCCGTGAATAATCGATAATGGTTTGTGATCATAAGAGCTATCAATTAACGTATCTTCGCTGTCGGATACGGCGTAATGTAATACGACAACTTTATTTTCTGAAATTTTCATTTGATATCCTAAATTTTAAGTAAGTTTTAACTATTTTGCGGTTTGACCAGCACATAATTAAAGATTATAAGGTAATTCGACGACGATAAGTGACGATTGTTCTTGTTTTTTGATACGTAACTGAGTCGTCGCATCAATATCACTGGCTAATACGGCTTGCAAATAACAACAGCCGTCATCACTGATATAACTTGCTAATACATCCCCAGCTTTACGCCAGTTCTCACCTAATTGTTGTTCAATAATATCGCCAGCTTCTATTATGTTATTAGCTTCTTCAGCCGCAGTGCCTTGCAAAGAAAATAAAGCGCGTTTGTTCTTACCTAAATACTGCATGCGAGCAACAGTTTCTTGGCCCAAATAACAACCTTTAGTAAAACTTATACCGTGAATCGCCTGTAAATTCAGCATTTGCGGAACATAAGTCGACACAGTTTCTGGTGCTAATAATGGAAACCCCTCGTTAATTTCAATTAAATCCCACAAGCTTTGTGAGTAAATAGCTAAATTGAAATCCGTAATGATTTTCTCTATCTTTTCTTTATTATCAATAAGTAAGTAACGCTTTTGTTTGCCTGCTAGGTAGACTATAGAGGTGCTTCCTACTTCTAATACTGGCGTTAAACTGTTCGGTAATTCAACGAACTGTTGATGTAATACTTCAGTAGCCTTTTCCCCAGCGACAGCGTAAAACGCTAAGTCTTCAGTTTTCTCTATGGTGACTTTTGCAAAAACACCGAATTTTTTCAATGCTGCTAATGATGCACTAGTACTTGCTGTTGGTTGCAATAATAAATGTGCTTTCTGGCGGTTTATCATTCGAAATACTGAGAATACCTTACCTTTAGCGTCACAATGGGCACCAATCAATAGGTTATTATTTTCAAGCATATTTACATCACAAGTTACTTGTCCTTGTAAGTATTTACTTTGCTCTTCACCAGATAAAGTAATTGCGCCATATTCAGCTAAGCTAATAGCAAAAGCATCGGGTAAGTTATCGTAGTCAGGTAATGTGGTTGCAACGGAATTTGTCATATTAATATCGCGCTATCATTATAGGGTTAATCAAATAATGAGGACTTTATTAAATATTTCAAGGTGATCATTCTGAATCAGTACTTTATTTTAATTGAACCCTGAAACATTATTGTATTGGTTAATGACTTTGTTAGAATACGCGCAGATTTTATTTTTAATGGTGTTATATGTCACTAACCAGTAATAAACCACGTTTGAGATGGGCTTGCCGTCGTGGAATGCTTGAATTAGATGTACTTTTTATGCCTTTTGTTGAAGAGGCTTATGATTTGCTTTCGACAAAAGATAAGCAAGTTTTTGAACGTTTATTAGCAGAGCAAGATCCTGTATTATTTGCTTGGTTTATGGGACATGAAGTTTGTGAAGATAAAGAACTTAACGATATGGTCCAGTTTATTCTCGGTCGCGTTAAAGTATAATATTGATGTTGACACAACACGCGAAAAGCTAAGTTTTTTGCGTGTACATTCTTCATTATCTAAAAGCTTCACATTAACGCTATCTGGTGAATGTCAGTTTTCACCGCAAGATAAAAAACAGTTAAGTGTCTTAAGTAGAATTGGTGTTTGGGGCTGTTGGTTAGCTTTTGAAGATGAAGACTCGAAAAACTTATCTTGTATTAAAAAACTGTTGAAAAATTTATATTCATCAACAGTGTTTATCCCTCAAAGCAGCGTTACGCCGAAGCAATATGCTAGATTATGCCGTGTTGTCATGAAACTAAAGGCTAACTCTAAAACAGATTAGTATGTCGGTAAGTTAACTCTTCGGCACTAAAACGGTTGTTGTGGCTGTTTCAGATAGTTTTGGATGATCTAAGGTGTAGTGTAAGCCTCTACTTTCTTTTCGTTCCATAGCACAGCGAATAATCAATTCGGCTACTTGTACCAAATTTCTCAATTCTAATAAATTATTACTGACACGAAAGTTTTGATAGTAGTCATCCATTTCTTTTTGCAGTAATTCAACACGATGCAACGCTCGCTCTAAACGCTTGGTTGTACGAACAATGCCGACATAGTCCCACATGAATAAGCGCAGTTCGTGCCAGTTATGCTGTATTACAACTTCTTCGTCTGAATTAATAACGCGGCTTTCATCCCATGCTGGTAAGCTTTTAACGACTTGATCTTGATCAATGTTTTGCTCAATATCTAATGCTGCTGCGCGGGCAAAAACCAAACATTCTAACAATGAATTACTCGCCATACGATTAGCACCGTGTAAACCCGTGTAAGCGACTTCACCAATGGCATATAAACTATCAATATCAGTTCTACTTTGTTTATTGATCATGACACCACCACAAGTATAGTGAGCGGCTGGAACAACTGGCATTGGTTGTTTTGTCATATCAATGCCTAAAGATTTAGTTTTCTCATAAATATTCGGAAAATGTTGTTTGATAAATTCAGCAGGTTTATGGCTAATATCTAAGTACATGCAATCGGCGCCAAGACGTTTCATTTCAAAATCAATAGCACGAGCCACGATGTCGCGAGGGGCAAGCTCAGCACGTTCATCAAAACTGGGCATGAAACGACTACCGTCTGGTCGACGCAAAATAGCACCTTCACCTCGTAATGCTTCCGTTAGTAAGAAGTTACCGGCATCAGGATGAAATAGGCAAGTGGGGTGGAATTGATTGAATTCCATATTGGCCACTCTACAACCTGCACGCCAAGCCATGGCAATACCATCACCGCTGGCAACATCTGGATTCGATGTATATTGATAAACCTTACTTGCGCCACCCGTTGCTAAAATAGTTTTTTTAGCAAAAATTCGTTCAACGCGTTCATTGTTACGATTCCAAATATAGGCACCGATGCATTTTTTTTCAGTCGTTTGCGTGTTATCAATGGGCTCACATACTAAATCAACTGCGTTATAGCGTTCGAAAATACGTATACGATTGTGGTTTTTAACTTGATCAACTAACGTGGTTTGAATTGCTTGGCCGGTAGCGTCAGCAGAATGAAGAATACGACGATGACTATGGCCGCCTTCTCGTGTTAAATGATAACGTAATTCACCGTTGTCATCTTCTTCCTGATCAAAGTCTACACCTTGGCCAATAAGCCATTCTAAACAAGCTCGAGCATTTTCTGCAGTATATTGTACAATCTCTTGATCGCATAAACCTGCACCAGCAATTAAAGTATCATCAACATGTGCGGCAATACTGTCGTTTTCATCAAATACGGCGGCAATGCCACCTTGTGCATAAAAAGTAGAGCCGGCATTGACCAAAGCTTTACTGAGCACAACAACATCAGAATTTTTTGCTAAATGCAGAGCAAGGGTTAAACCAGCCGCACCACTACCAATAATGAGTACGTCACAGTTATGTTGTTTGTTCATAAAGTTTTGATTTTGATGTATCCTATATATAGCAGGAATCTTAACGGTTATTCGCGCTTGGGAACAGGAAAAACAGGGAGTATTTAAAGATATTTATAAGTTTTTTTTAAATTAAATGAATATTTTTAGAACTTTTTCAAATATGTGTAGTCCTACTTGATGTGTTTGCCATGAGCCAGATGTTAAACTAGATTTTAAAAGTGTAATTGAAAATTAGGAGTATTGGCTCAAATGAGCGAAATAAACGTTGACCAAAAATTGGTTGAACGAGTACAACGCGGCGATAAAAATGCTTTTAACCTTTTGGTGACAAAGTATCAGCATAAAGTAGCAAATTTAGTGTCGCGTTATGTAAAAAATCAAAGTGATGTACCGGATATAGTCCAAGAAGCATTTATTAAAGCTTATAGAGCTTTACCCAATTTTAGAGGTGACAGTGCTTTTTATACTTGGCTTTATCGAATAGCAGTAAATTGTGCAAAAAATCACAATGTTGCAAGTAACAGGAAACCACCAGGTTCAGATATAGAAGTTGCAGATGCAGAGATTTATGATTCAGGTGAAGCACTAAGAGAAAACGCTTCCCCTGAAAAACTATTATTAACGAGTGAAATTAAAAAAGTTGTTTTTGAAACCATTGAGCAGTTACCTGAAGATTTACGTACGGCAATTAACTTACGTGAACTAGAAGGTTTAAGCTATGAAGAAATAGCAACTATCATGGATTGTCCGGTTGGGACTGTACGTTCGCGAATATTTAGAGCTCGTGATGCAGTCGATAAAAAAATTAGGCCATTACTTCAGCATTAATGAGCAAGATCAGTTTGTAGCATTAACTAAAAATTTAATATAATTCACACAAGCAGCAAGTGTTAATTTTTAAGGTGTATATATGAGTGAAAATAAGTTTGAGACAGTGTCATCATGTGTTGATAATTTCCAACATAATGAAAGTACATTTGATGACATCATTAATGATGAGCATTTGTCTGCTACTTGGGATCGTTATCATTTGATTGGGGATGTTCTACGTAATGATACCCCTGATATTTTTCAATTTGATTTATCTGCTGAAATAGCAAGCGCTATTGCAGATGAACCGACAATTTTAGCCCCTAAAACCAGTAACGTTTTTGCACTGAAATTCAAAGCTAAAATTGTAGAGTTAGCGAAGCCTTTTGGCCAACTAGCCATTGCTGCGTCTGCGGCGGGTTTGATGGTGTTAGGTGTACAAACTAATGTTGCACAAAATAATGATACGATTTTACCTAGTCAAATAGTGCAAACTATTCCTATGGCGGGTATCGCTGAACCGGTAAGTTTGAATTTTCAACAGCCCGATCGAGCTACACAAAAGCAGGCTTACATCGAGCAACAGCGACGTTTTTATGCCTTACTTTCTGATCATCAACAACAAATTAAGTTAGGTTCACTTGCTGTGAATGTCGTTGACAATGCAACTGAAAATACGGAAACTGCTATAAAAAAGGTTGATGAACACAATAAATGAAATTATTAAGTAGTACTTTACTGCTGTTAAGTCTTAGCTTCTCAGCAGTTGCCGATGAAAGTAAGTCTGCTAAAGCTTGGCTAGAGCGTTTATCCTCTTCTCTAAAATCATTAAATTTCAGTACATCCTTTGTTGTGATTAAAAATAATCAAGCTCAGCCGTACCATTGGTTTCATGGTACGGATGAAACCGATGGTACTCAGTTAGAAATTATCTCTTCATTGAACGGTCCGCGTCGTGACATTTTGCGTATCGGTGATATTGTCAGCTATATTCAACCTGAATCCCCACCTTATTCGGTAACGTCAAAGCAAATTAGTGGTCCAATTCCAGCTATTTTATCCGGTGATATTGCACAACTGGAAAGTGGTTACGATTTCATTTCTGTCGGACGAAGTCGAATTCTAGGTCGTCCCGCTCAACTTATTAGAATTGAAGCTAAAAAGGCTTACCGTTATGCCTATTGGCTCTGGTTAGATCAAAAGTCTGGTATGTTATTGAAACTCTCTATTGTGACTAAAAAAGGTCAGCAGTTAGAGCAGATTCAATTTACACATCTAGAGGTGAGTCAAAAATTATCTGAAACTCTATTACAGTTACAGTCAACAGAACTTCCTGTGATAGTTGATATTCCTCAAGAATATCAACAACAAAAACTACAGTGGCAGGTGAGTTGGTTACCCGAAGGTTTTAAACAGATTAATTCAAATCGTCACAAAATATCATTAACTAAACAACCCGTTGAATTTATGTTATTTAGTGATGGTTTAGTCGATATTTCTATTTACGTAAATGGGACTAAAGATCAACAACGTGATGCTGACTTTGTTATGGACGGCGCTACGGTCGTGTTAAATCAAGTAAATAAAGGTATTGAAGTCAGTGTTGTCGGCAAAATTCCTTCGCAAACAGCTAAAGCAATTGCGGATTCAATTACTATCATGCCACCTAAAGCACCATGATTGAAGAAAGTGCCATTGTTACCAAGCTATATTCGAGCCGTAACAATGGCCCACTAAATACAGCACTTCATATTGTAAAAGTAGAAAGTGAAATAAAGTCTAGCTGTAGTGGCTGTAAGCAAATTGACAATTGCGGTAGTGGTCAAGTGGCAAAAGCTTTTCCTCAAAGAAAATTAAGTTTAGATTTAGAAACGAGTTTACCTGCGCAAGTGGGTGATACTGTCGTGCTAGGTTTGTCCGATAAACATTTATTACTTTCAGCATGGCAAGTTTACCTATGGCCGATACTTGGGCTCATTATAGCTTCAGTACTTGGTCAATGGTTAGTTGTTCAGCAAATATTAATTCATGAATTACTTGCTATTCTGTTAGGTTTTTTCGGTGGTTATTTAGGTTTTCTCTTGGCTCGATACCAACAAAAACGTGGTAAATATTGTCAATTATTAATCCCTCAGATTTTACGCATCAAAAATTCTCCAATAAATATTGTTGAAATCACTGATTAAAAGTCTTAATACACAAGTTAACACAACATAAAGATAGCCCCAGCGCGCTAAATTAGCTAAAATCTCGCCATTATTGAATTAACCACAGCCTTATTAGAACTTCCATTTATGAAAAATATACGTAACTTCTCAATTATCGCCCATATCGATCACGGTAAATCTACGCTTTCCGATCGCTTGATCCAGTATTGTGGTGGCCTACAAGAACGTGAAATGGAAGCTCAAGTCCTTGATTCTATGGATATTGAACGTGAGCGTGGTATTACCATTAAAGCGCAAAGTGTTACTTTAGATTATAAAGCTAAAGATGGTGAGGTCTACCAACTTAACTTTATCGATACTCCTGGACATGTTGACTTTTCATATGAAGTTTCAAGATCACTTGCTTCATGTGAAGGTGCTTTATTGGTTGTTGATGCTGGGCAAGGCGTTGAAGCTCAAACAGTAGCCAATTGTTACACCGCACTTGATATGGATTTAGAAGTTCTTCCTATTTTAAACAAAATTGATTTACCACAAGCCGATCCTGATCGTGTAAGTGAAGAAATTGAAGATATCATTGGCATTGATGCTACAGGTGCTGTGCAGTGTTCAGCAAAAACGGGTATCGGTATTGAAGATGTTTTAGAAACAATTGTTGAGAATATCCCTGGACCTGAAGGTGACCCTAAAGGCAATTTACAAGCCTTGATCATTGATTCATGGTTTGATAACTACCAGGGCGTTGTTTCATTAGTTCGTGTTATTAATGGTGAAGTGAAGAAAGGCGATAAAATGGTGGTTATGTCTACAGGACAGGTCCATCAAATTGATAAAGTCGGTATATTTACGCCTAAACAAGTCGAAACAGGTATTTTAAAAACCGGTGAAGTAGGTTTTATTATTGCTGGTATTAAAGAGATTCATGGTGCACCAGTGGGTGATACCATCACAATCAGCAAAAAAGAAGCGGCTACAGCACTTGCTGGTTTTAAAACTGTTCAACCGCAAGTTTATGCCGGTATCTTTCCTATAAGTTCTGAGGATTTCGAAAATTTCCGTGATGCATTGAACAAACTCAGCTTAAACGATGCTTCATTATTTTTTGAACCAGAGAATTCATCAGCACTTGGATTCGGTTTTAGAATCGGTTTCCTTGGTATGTTACACATGGAGATTGTCCAAGAGCGTTTAGCACGTGAATATGACCTAGATTTAATAACTACCGCGCCTACGGTTAACTATGAAATTGCCTGTACCAACGGTGAAGTTTTATCTATTGATAATCCAGGTGATTTACCGGCAGTTAATAATATTGATGAGATTCGTGAACCTATTGTTCAAGCAAATATTCTAGTACCGCAGGAGCATTTAGGTAATGTTATTACCTTATGTATTGAAAAACGTGGCGTACAAAAAGATATTATTTATCATGGTAATCAAGTTGCCGTAACTTATGAGTTACCAATGGCTGAAGTGGTGATGGATTTCTTTGATAAATTGAAATCCACTAGCCGTGGTTATGCTTCACTTGATTATAACTTTGTACGTTTTGAAGCTGCAGATATGGTGAGAGTGGATGTGATGATCAATGGCGACCGTGTTGATGCGCTTGCAATGATCACTCATAGAGGTAACTCAGTTGCTCGTGGGCGTATGTTGGTTGATAAATTAAAAGAACTTATTCATCGTCAAATGTTTGATATAGCAATTCAGGCCGCTATTGGTAATAACGTTATTGCCCGTACAACGGTTAAACAATTACGTAAGAATGTTACTGCAAAATGTTATGGTGGTGATATTTCACGTAAGAAGAAATTATTACAAAAACAAAAAGATGGTAAAAAACGCATGAAACAAGTCGGTAACGTTGAAGTGCCGCAAGAAGCGTTTTTAGCTGTACTTAAATTAGAAAGTTAATAGGGATATTATGGCTGTTTATTTTTCAATATTTTTAGTTATTCTTACCGCTATTACCGGATTAGTTTGGTTGGTTGATAAGTTTTATTTAGCTTCTCGACGCCAATTAAAGTTAACTGAGGCTCAAGCTCAGTGCAAAGAAGACTTATCTGACGAAGTAGCGGCTAAACTAACGGAGCCTTCTGCACCTGTTGATACTGCGGTACAAATTTTTCCTGTAATCGCCTTTGTGCTGATATTACGTTCATTTTTATGGGAACCCTTTCAAATCCCGTCTGGCTCAATGATGCCAACTTTGCTGGATGGAGACTTCATTTTAGTCAATAAATTTAACTATGGTTTACGTGATCCAGTTGCACGCAATAAGTTTTTTGACATTGATCTACCTGAACGTGGTGATGTCGTCGTTTTTAAATATCCTCGAGATCCTAAAATTGATTATATTAAACGTGTTATAGGTTTACCGGGTGATAGAATTATTTATCGCAATAAATCGATATATATCAAACCTGCATGTCAAGAAAGTGACGAGAAGTGTCCTGACTTCGAACAAGTCGTTCAAACCTTGAAACAAGAAAACGAGTCACCAGACGGATCATATGGTTTAAGCCGTTATTCGTCAAAAATGCCAAATAAAACTCATGATATTTTGATTGATAATCAAATTTTGCCACGTACTGAGCATTATTATCAGCAACAGGGCACTCACAAAGATGAATTTGTCGTACCTGCTGGGCATTATTATGTCATGGGTGATAATCGCGATAATAGCCTTGATGGACGGTTTTGGGGCTTCGTACCCGAAGAAAACTTAGTCGGCGAAGCCGTTGCTATATGGATGAGTTTCGACTTCGATCGAGATGAAAATAGTGTGCTACCTAAATGGGTACCCACTAATGTGCGCTTTGAACGTTTAGGCGGAATAAACTAATTGTGAAAAGTTCAGCATTAGCACTTAAAAGACTTAGTAATAAGATCGGCTATACTTTCAATAATATTGATTTATTGCTACAAGCATTAACGCATCGTAGCGCTAAAGGTACACATAACGAACGCTTAGAGTTTTTGGGTGATTCAATTTTAGGCTATGTAATTGCGGAAGTATTATTCCAAAAATTTCCTACGCATGACGAAGGTGATTTAACCCGTATGCGCTCAACGCTTGTTCGTGGTATCACTTTGGCTGAGATTGGACGTGGTTTTGATTTAGGTGAACACCTAATTTTAGGACCTGGCGAGTTAAAAAGTGGTGGTCACCGACGTGATTCTATTTTAGAAGATGCAGTAGAAGCGATAATCGGCGCAGTCTATTTGGACTCTGATAACGATACCGCTAAAGCGTTAGTATTAAATTGGTTTGCAGACAGACTTGATAAAATCAAACCAGGTAATGAACAAAAAGATCCTAAAACGCGTTTGCAAGAATATTTACAAGCACGAAAAATTGCTCTGCCACTTTATGACGTTGTCCATACCAGTGGTCAGTCTCATAATCAGCAGTTTACCGTTCGGTGTACTACAGAAGTGATTAAAACTGAAGTAATCACCAAGGGCACTAGTCGCCGAAAAGCCGAACAAGCAGCAGCGCAGCAAGTGCTTGCGCTCATTTTAGATAAAAAATAACTTAGCGAAATATCATCATGACAAGTGAAAATAAACGTTGTGGCTTAATTGCCATTGTTGGCCGCCCTAATGTGGGTAAATCTACTTTGCTAAATAGCTTGTTAGGTCAAAAAATAAGTATTACGTCACGTAAACCACAAACGACTCGTCATCGTATTCTAGGTATTTTAACCGAAGAAAATAATCAAGCTGTATTAGTTGATACTCCTGGTTTGCATGCCGAAGAAAAACGCGCAATTAATCGTTTAATGAACCGTGCAGCAAGTAGTTCCATTGTTGAAGTTGAGCTTGTTGTTTTCTTAGTTGAAGGAACTCGCTGGACTGCAGATGATGAATTAGTACTGACTAAAATAAAACGCAGTAATGCCCGATGCATTTTAGTGGTTAATAAAATTGATAATATTCAAGATAAAGATGAGTTACTCCCACATTTAAAGGTCTTAGGTGAAAAGCATGATTTCACTGACATTGTGCCGATTTCTGCGGTAAAAGGTCATAATGTTGATACCATTCGTAAGCTTTGCATAGACTCTTTACCTGAAGGAGACTTTTGGTTTCCTGAAGACTATGTTACCGATCGCTCTGGCCGCTTTATGGCGTCTGAAATTGTAAGAGAAAAGCTCATCCGCTTTACCGGTGACGAACTCCCTTACTCTACGACGGTTGAAATAGAGCAGTTTAAAGTGGACGATAAGGGCATTATTCATATTAATGCTTTAATTTTAGTTGAACGATCGAGTCAAAAGCGCATGGTTATTGGTAATAAGGGCGAACGCCTTAAAACCATTGGTCAAGAAGCTCGTCGTGATATGGAAGCCTTGTTTGAACAGAAAGTTTTTCTTGAGACCTGGGTAAAAGTTAAGTCGGGTTGGGCAGATGACGAACGAGCTTTACGTAGTTTAGGTTACGGAGATGAGTACTCAGGCTAATTATTATGGCTGTACTCGGATAAGATTTGGATGAGTAATAATGGAAGAACTTGAGCAAAGTGCATTTTTATTACACTCTAGACCTTATCGTGAAAATCAAATATTACTTGAATTTATAACGGCTCAGCAAGGTAAGATATCAGCGATATCCTACCTTGGAAAGTCATTGAAATCGAATAAAAAAGCACTGTTACAACCTTTTACCCCTTTAAAGATTGTTTTAAAAGGGCAAGGGAACCTAAAATATTTAAAGCGTGTAGAACCCGAAAAAAAATCTTATCAACTGATTGGCAATTACCTTTATAGTGGTTTTTACCTGAATGAACTACAAGTACGCTTATTGGGAGAGCATATTCCTTATGACGAACTTTTTTGCCAATATCAGCACAGTCTTGAAAACCTTTCACAGCAAGTCCCGATAGAAATAGTACTCAGAAGATTTGAAAGAATATTATTAGAAGAGTTAGGGATGACTATTGATTATTCTCCTGTTTTTACTGAAAATACCCCCAATTTTTATTATTATCCTGAGCAAGGCTTTATACCAGCAGTCAATAAATTAGCGCAGCCCTGTTATAATTCACTTCATTTGCAAGAAATAGCTCAAAATAACTTATCTTCTAAAGAAGTAATGCAAACTTATAAAGTACTGATGCGGCAGATTATTAATCATTTACTTGATGGTAAGCCGTTAAATAGCCGAAAATTATTTATTCAACATCCATAAATTTAAGAGACAACAATAATGAGCGAACTTTTATTAGGCGTAAATGTAGACCATATTGCAACATTACGTGAAGCTAGAGGGACAAATTACCCTGATCCTGTTTACGCAGCGAGTGTTGCTGAGCATGCTGGTGCTGACGGGATTACGGTACATTTACGAGAAGATCGCCGACATATTCAAGACAGAGATATTCATGTTTTAAAGCAAACATTGCATACACGCATGAATTTAGAAATGGCAGTAACTGACGAAATGCTCGCTATTGCCTGCGAAGTAAAACCAGTTTTTTGCTGTTTAGTACCAGAGAAACGTGAAGAATTAACCACTGAAGGTGGCTTGGATGTTGCTGGGCAATTAGACAAGATAACTCGTGCAGTTGAGCAATTATCAGCAGCAGGTGTTGAAACAAGTTTATTTATTGATGCAGATAAAAAACAGATTGATGCTGCTATTGCGAGTAAAGCTCCTTATATCGAAATTCATACGGGTCATTATGCAGATGCAGAAAATGAACAAGCTCAAAAAATAGAGTTGATACGTTTAATTGAGGGAATCAAATATGCTCACGCAAACGGACTAAAAGTTAATGCAGGGCATGGATTAAATTACTTTAACGTAAAGCCTATTGCCGCTATTGAAGAAATTATAGAGCTTAATATTGGCCATGCGATTATTGCCCGTGCGGTAATTGATGGTTTAGATAAAGCGGTGCGTGATATGAAGCAGCTTATGTTAGAAGCTAGAAGCTAGCCTATCATCTTATAGCCGATTCAGCATGACGGTAGCGTTAACTACCTTAGTGCTGAAATAAGCGTAATATTGTTAGTTATTAACTCATCAATCTATGGAAGAAACTTATTATGTCTGTTGTGGGTATAGGCACTGATATTATTGAAATTAGTCGAATAGGAAAAATGTCAGATAAAGTACGTGACAAATTAGCCTTTCGCGTACTTCTTCCCGTTGAATACGAAAAATATAAGTCACTAAAAAATCCGACACTTTTTTTAGCTAAACGTTGGGCAGGTAAAGAAGCCGCGTCGAAAGCGCTTGGGACAGGTATCGCTAATGGTGTTTCCTTCCAACATATTGAAATTAAGTCATTATCATCTGGCCAACCGCAGCTTGTTTTAACTGATAGAGCCCAAGAAATAGCCAAAGAACTTGGTGCTAAATCTTGGCTCATCTCCCTTTCAGATGAAGCCTTATATGCCACTGCCTTTGTGGTACTTTCCGCGTAATAAGCCTGAAACTTTTCTTAATAGTAAAACATGTCCTATACTTTTAATAGAGTCAGTAAATCTTTGCTGACTAAATTTAACTGGTGGATGTGTCATGCAGTCACAAATACAGCCGATAGTCGAGAGGAGGCAAGAACCTCCTGAACATTCTGTGTGGTGGAAAAAGTTATCATTAGCACAAAAGTTTTCCGCAAGTAGCCTCGGGAAATTTGGCTACGAGTTGCTTTTTGTTAGAAATGAACAAGGTCGAAGTATTGCTGTTCTTGATAACAGCACTGGAACTGTGACTATCACAGAAGACGGTGAAATTAACTCTACACCAGATCTTGTTATACGCTGATTAAATAGCTGATGTTGTTTTATTAGTTTTTAAAGGATCATTAAACAATGCACATTTAGTTGTGTATTTTTTTACGAATAAATGACAGCGTTGTCATTTATTCGTATCAATGTTAATGTAATTAGTGAACAACATCAGTTTTCTAATTTGTTAAGCTATATTCGACTTTAGTAGAGTAGTCGCACTAAATAACTTCCTATATGATGTTGCTCATCGTTTTTAAAATTAGCGCTTAGAATAAAGTGATGCTTCTGATTACGATTTAAAAAAGCATCAGTAATAATTAGAAAATACCAAATTAAGATGAAGGACTTACCATGCAAGAGTTGAAAAGTTGTTATCCCATTTTAGAGCAAGCTAAGGCACATACTCATATTGATAGTGCGACTTATGATGCTATGTACAAGCAGTCAATTGAGCAGCCAGATGTATTCTGGGCTAAACAAGCAGAAAAGTTTCTTGATTGGTATAAACCATGGGACAGTGTTAGTAAGGTTGATTTAAAAACGGCTGATATTAAATGGTTTTCTGGCGGTAAATTAAACGTTAGTTATAATTGTATCGATCGTCATTTAACGACTAAAGCAAACGATACTGCAATTATTTGGGAAGGTGATGACCCAAGTGATGATAAAAAAATTACTTACCAAGAATTACATGACCATGTTTGCCGCTTTGCTAATTTATTAAAAGCACGTGGTGTTAAAAAGGGGGATCGTGTTTGCATTTATATGCCGATGATTCCAGAAGTCGGTTATGCAATGTTAGCCTGTGCACGAATAGGCGCAGTACATTCAGTTGTTTTTGGTGGCTTTTCCACGGAAGCGATTCGTTCTCGAGTTGCCGATGCTGATTGCCAAGTGGTTATTACCGCGGATGAAAGTTTACGTGGTGGCCGTGTTATACCACTTAAAATAAATGTTGATGAAGCTGTAGCTGATTGCCCAAATGTTCATTCTGTTATTGTAGTTACTCGTACGGGTGGTGATGTCGCTTGGAATAACAAGATTGATATCAACTACGAAGAAGAAGTTGCTAAACAGTCTGCTGTTTGTGAGCCGGAAGTGATGGACGCAGAAGATCCATTATTTATTTTATATACTTCGGGCTCAACAGGAACACCAAAAGGCGTTTTGCATACTTGTGGTGGTTATTCGCTTTATGCAGCAATGACCCATAAATATGTTTTTGATTACAAAGATGGTGAAATCTACTGGTGTACTGCTGATGCGGGTTGGATCACTGGTCATTCTTATATCTTCTATGGTCCGTTAGCAAATGGTGCCACCACCCTAGTTTTTGAAGGTGTGCCCACGTATCCTGATGCTGGTCGTTTTTGGCAAGTCTGCGAAAAACACAAAGTAAACATATTCTATACCGCACCTACCGCTATACGCGCGTTAATGAGTGTTGGAGATGATCTTGTTCATCAATCAGATCTGTCGTCATTACGAATTTTAGGGACGGTTGGTGAACCCATTAATCCTGAGGCTTGGCATTGGTATTATGAAATAATTGGCAAGTCTAATTGTCCAATTGTTGATACTTGGTGGCAAACCGAAACGGGTGGAATTATGATTACCTCTCTGCCTGGTGCTGTTGATATGAAACCTGGCGCAGCAGGTAAACCCTTTTTCGGTGTTCAGCCTGCTTTATTCGATAAAGACGGTAATACCCTTGAAGATGCAAACCAAGGTTTATTAGTCATGACGGGCAGTTGGCCAGGGCAATTACGTACGGTCTATGGCGATCATGATAGGTTTTATCAAACTTACTTAAGCCAATACCCAGGAAACTATTTTACGGGGGATGGCTCTCGACGTGACGAAGATGGTTTTTATTGGATCACGGGTCGTGTTGATGACGTATTAAACGTTTCAGGCCACCGTTTAGGCACGGCTGAAATTGAAAGTGCGTTAGTACTTCACCCTGCCGTAGCTGAAGCTGCTGTTGTTGGTTATCCTCATGAAATTAAAGGCCAAGGTGTTTATGCTTATGTTACCTTAATGGGTAATGCTAGCGAATCTGAAGAGCTGCTAAAAGAATTAACAGAGTTTGTTGCGAAAGAGTTAGGCCGTTTTGCTAAGCCTGATTATATTCAGTATGCACCGGGTTTACCTAAAACGCGTTCAGGTAAAATAATGCGTCGAATTTTACGTAAAATTGCCGAAAATGATATTGATACTTTAGGTGATACTTCAACACTGGCAGATCCCGC
>MAAB01007491.1_pt1 | contig 16799 bp, 11 predicted proteins | sample 1115991 | NCBI WGS metagenome assembly MAAB01 (sample SAMN04961124, study PRJNA320927) | seawater metagenome | isolation source: sample BD02T18 sea water enriched with oil for 18 days | place: USA:Gulf of Mexico | collected 2013-07-27
CCAGCCTCTTCTGCCTGTTTTATAAATAAATGCAGAGTTATTATTTCCTTCAATTGTTAAACGAGTATCTTGTTCAGACTGGTCAAAATCGTTATAAGTGAGTGCATCAACCGTGTTGTCAAAACCTGTTACTTTAATAATGTCGATGGCACCAAGTGTGTCGACAAAATGTTGCTGTTCAACATTGACGACGTTATTGTCACCAGAAAGAATATCAACGCGGGCAGCACCGCCATAACCGTGCTGTATAATGCTAACTTCATTATCATTACCGTTAATAAAGGTTCTGCCCATCATGTTTTGAAGTCTTCCAACCACTTTAGTTTGTTCAGTAATGGCAACATTATCATTACCATCAATAGTAATATCGCTATAAACATACTTACCTTGGATATCAATACTGGCATCATTACCATCAGAAGCAGTTTGTTCACCGATCATAATATATGCTTGGTTATTACCTGAAATAGCGGCAACTTCCTGCTCAGATGAAAACTGCTCGGCTGATACCAAATCATCAGCCATGGCAGCAGCTGATGTAGTTAAAGCTAGCGCGATAGACACGCTACATAGAGATTGTTTAAATTTACGCATGTTTTTATATTCCTAATTAATTTGAGACGGTTAACTAACAGCGCTAAGGCTATGCATTAACAATTTTTTCTCATATTGAACTAGTGCTGCTACCAACTGGGCTTTTGGTAAAACTACTATTTGAAATGTTTATTCAAACTCATCAAATTTTAGTGTATTAGCATGGTGCCTAATAAAAAAACATTGCACAATGGTAAAAAGGCCTGAATCAAAAAACACTTAAGCAATTGATATAACAAGCTTTACTCAAAATAAATTAGATTTATTAAAAACAATTCATATTTTTTTACTAGTTGTAATTTTCAAAGGCTCACTTCATAAAATTTTATGAGCCCTCTTTAAAACAGTTGTTTTCTACCAATAAAGACTGCTTTTCTCTTCAAAGCTTGTTTTCTATCAGTTAAGCGGATAATACTTACCACATCTCTTTGCTATTACTGCTGCAAATGTCTGGGCTAGACAACTAAGTAGAAAAATAGAAAGCGAACAAGTGAATTTTTTATCGACAACTTACTTTGTTAATAACAGCGTTAATCGCAACGTCAAAAAATAACCACTTGCTTTGTTTAAACATTAAACAAGAGAGAAACCACATGAAATTTAAATTATCTACCCTAACATTAGCATTGTTACCTGCAATGACAATGACACAAGCCTTTGCTGAAGATGCACAACCAACAGCGTACAGCACAAATTCATTAATCGTCACTTATAAAGCGGGTACTACTCAAGCGCAACAATCCATGGCGAATAATGGTGCTGCAGTACAACATTTTAACAATATACTTGGTGGCCGTTTAGCTAAGCTGACCGTAGAAACCGACGATATTCACGTCTTAATGAAGCGTCTAAGAAAACACCCGGCGATTGAAAACGTTGAATTAAATTACCACATTAGCATTAACGAACCAGCAGCAGCTGTTGATGATGTACATTATAATCAGTTATGGAGTTTAAAAAATACCGGTCAAGATATTAATGGTGTAACAGGTGTTGCTGGCGCTGATATTGACGCAGAAACCGCTTGGCAAAAAACCACCGGCAGTAAAGCAGTAGTGGTTGGCGTGATTGATACCGGCCTAAATTATAACCATGAAGATTTAGTCAACAACGTGTGGACAAACTTCGCTGAACTTAATGGCAAGCCAGGGATTGATGATGATGGCAATGGTTACATCGATGATATTCACGGTTGGGATGCCTTTGATAATGACGGCGATCCAATGGATGAAAATGCCCACGGTACACACGTAGCGGGTACGATTGGTGCAGAAGGCAATAATGGCATTGGCGTCGTGGGTGTTAATCATGAGATAAGCATTGTTGGTTGTCGTTTCTTAGGACCAACAGGCTCAGGTACAACTGCGGGTGCTATTGGTTGTTTAGATTATATGTTGGCTGTTAAAGAAATAAATGGTTTAAACGTTAAAGTCACTAATAACTCTTGGGGTGGTGGACCACACTCACAAGCGTTAGAAGATGCCATTATTAAACACAACGAGGCGGGGATTTTATTTGTCTCTGCCGCGGGTAACAATGGCTCAGATAACGATAAAAATGATTATTACCCGGCAAATTATAACGTGCCAAACGTCATGTCAATTGCTTCAACCACCAACAAAGATAACAAGTCTGGCTTTTCACAATATGGTTTAAGCACTGTAGATATGGGTGCGCCGGGCTCTGACATTGCTTCTACAGGACTTGGTAATACATACATTTGGATGTCGGGTACCTCTATGGCATCCCCTCAAGTATCGGGTGCTGCCGCATTACTTGCATCAGTTGATGAAAGCATCAGTATTGCTGACATGAAAAACATTTTAATGACCACCGGCGATTCAATAGCTGGGTTAGCCGGTAAAACCGTTTCTGGTAAACGGTTAAATGTCGCTAATGCCGTTCTAGAAGCCAACCCTGTAACCGGCTATAAACTTGCTGCCGATGCGCGATTTGTGACAGTTGTTGCCGGTGAAAGCGCTGAATTTATGTTAACTTCAGCCGCTAAACTAGATTGGGGCGGAACCATAACGTTTGATACAACGGGTGAATTAAGTGCCACCTTTGAACCAGAAACGATTACTGCTGGTCAAAGCACTTCAGTTAACATCCCTACCGCTGACGATACTGCATTTGGCTATTATAACGTGGTAGTAGCAGGTAATACAGGCGAGCAATTAGATAATGAAGGTAATCCAATTAAAGACAAAAGTATTACTTTTGGTGTTGATGTTTTACCACAAGGCATGGAAAAGTTTACTTTTGCTAAAAACGAGTTTATTGACTTGCCTGATGGTGATACCCAAGGCGTACAAAGTGTACTTGCTTTAGCCGATGTCATTACCACCATTAATACTACCGTGTCTATTAACATTCCAACGGGCGATAGCTCTGACTTTAAGGTGAAATTAACGTCTCCTGCAGGCACAACTAAAGTCGTTCATAACCGCACAAGTGTTGAAGGTGAAGGTTTAGTGGCAGAAATTGACTTAGGCCGCGCTTTTTACGGAGAAACCGTTGCCGGAGATTGGACATTAACAGTAGCCGATGAAGTACGTCTTGATAGAGCAACGTTTGCAGGTTGGACGGTTACTTTTGATGGTGTTGGTTCAAAAGCACCAGCAGCTCCGGCGACAGAGTTTAGTTATGTAGCCGAAGGCTTAATGGTGAACTTTACTGACTTATCAACCGATAACAACAACGACATTGTCAGTTATGCATGGGACTTTGGTGATGGTTCAACATCAACCGAGCAAAGCCCAAGTCACACTTTTGCTAGTGATGGTAGTTATGAAGTTAGCCTAACCGCGACAGATGCTCGTGAAGTATCAACAACTCGAACTAAAACAGTTTGGGCAGCAGCTTCATCACTTGAACTCACTGTGCCTCGTCAATACCTATCTCGTCGCGGAACATTACGTAACAAGTTGGTTTGGTCTGGCTCTGCGGAAAGTGCTGAAACGGTATCTATCATCAGAAATGGTGTTGAAATTGCTTCTGACGTTGCTAACACGGGTAAATACACAGATTCAGAGCGTCGCGTTAAAGAGACTAGCTTTGACTATCAAGTATGTGACAGCGACGGCGTTTGTTCACCAAAGGTATTGGTTGAATTTTAATTAAAATCAATCTTTAAAACTAAGGGCTGCTGAGCTAAGTAGCCCTTTTATTTGAGTGAATACCATAGCGGTAACTTAGGAAAAATAATGAAAAAATTTATAACTACATTAACTGGATTATGTTTACTGTTAAGCATGACAAGTATTAACGCGCATGCTGGTTTAATCACACAGAATTTAACTAACAGTTATCAAATAGACAATAATGGGTTTACAGTCTACCCACAAACACTGAGTACCAGCATTATTATTACTACACCTAGCACAATTTCACAGGACGATTATGCAAGCTTTTTCTGGGAATTTAATAGCTCCAGATTAGCGTCGATTAGCTTTAACATGACATTATTAGGCAATACAAATAACTTTGCTTTGGCCTCTTTTTTTGTTGGTGAGCAAACCCTTTGGTCGCAACCTGAAACTCTAGCTAAATTAACCAATATTACCCTTGATTTATCTCAATACGACTTTTCAAACTTAAGCGCAGATATTGTAAAACTAGGCTTTAAGTTAGAAGCCCAAAATATTAACGGTGATTATGTACGTGTAAGTCGTCGAGATAAAAGTAGCTTACAATTAAGTGATATTGAATTAACTCGCATTGAAGTGCCAGAGCCATCTTCTCTTGCTTTATTTTTAATCGCTATTACCTTTATTACTAGAAGCAAACTCACTAGAAGGCAATTAACAAAATAGCACCAAACTAAATTTATAATATGAACCTTTAATGAGAACTCTAGATATAGAGCTCTCATTTTTATTTATAACAAGAAAAGTAAACATCAGGAACCACCATGTTAGAAAATATCCCCCTAGAAATTTGCCTAGAGTCTTGCGAAGACGCCATTGCCGCCCAAAAAGGTGGCGCGCAACGGGTCGAATTATGTGACAACTTAATCGAGGGTGGAACAACCCCTAGTGCAGGTATGATCGCCATGACACGTGAGCACATCAGTATTGGTTTACAAGTGATTATTCGACCCCGCGGCGGTGATTTTTGTTATTCAGAAATTGAACTGGATGCAATGAAATATGACATTCATCACTGTAAAACCCTAGGGGTTGATGGTGTGGTGTTTGGATTATTGAAAAGCGACGGCAATATTGATTATGAAAAAACCAAAGAGTTAATTGATATAGCTCGGCCAATGAACGTTACTTTTCACCGCGCCTTTGATATGTGCAGAGACCCGTATCAAGCGTTAGAAGAATTAATTGAACTGGGTGTCGACCGCATTTTAACCAGTGGCCAAGAGCCAACGGTTTTTGAAGGTTTAGACCTAATTACCGATCTTGTTGAAAAAGCCGATGACCGTATAATCATTATGCCAGGTTGTGGCATTACGATTAAGAATGCTAAGAAAATAGCCGAACGTAGTGGCTGTAAAGAAATGCATGTTGTTGCCAATGCCTTTGTTGAAAGCAAAATGGATTATCGTAATGACAATTGTTTTATGGGTACGGAAATGCGTTCGGCGGAATATCATCGTAAGGTGACTTCAGCTTCTCATGTTTATACCTTTAAGCAGTTATAAACATAGCTTTAGCACTTATAAAAAGGTTTTAAACATTTATAAGTGCTTAAATTATTTCATCCACCGATGGGCTTACCTCAATCAGTAAGTCCAGTTCAACCAAAACACTACGGCTAACCTACTACCTCACTTCCCTAAAAATCCACCAGCCTAATACACTAACTAATCCCCATTCCGAGTTAGTCAGATAATTTTGACTATAAATTTTGTTATTTTTACATTTTAATTATTAGCCTCTTATGTGCCACAATGACACAAAACTTGCCTATTTAAGATTAAATAGCCATAATACATATGTGACATTTTGACACATTAAAGTAAAGGAATAAAATTATGGCTGCTACATCACCCAGAATCACTGCTAGGGTAGATATTGATACCCAATGCTTACTAAGTAAGGCTACTGCATTAGCTGGGATGTCCAGTATAAACTCGTTCGTTTTAAGTGCTGCGGTAGAAAAAGCCAAACAAATTATTGAGCGAGAGCAAGTACTTAAACTCAGCCAACATGATGCCATTATGCTAATGGAAGCTTTAGACAAGCCAGCAACAGCTAACGCTAAATTAAAAATGGCTGCCTCTCGCTATCAAAGTAAAGTTCAATAATGAAAACAGTTCTGTTAGATAAAGTTAAGCATGATAGAAATAATTTTAACTGTGGAATTACAGCCTTAAATCATTATTTTAAAGCTATGGCAAGCCAGCAAGCAAAAAAAGATAACACTAGAACATTTGTTCTTGAAGATGAAATCAATAATTCACAGGTTATTGGTTTTTACACCCTCACCATGACACCTATTGAATTAAAGGACTTACCAGCAAAGCTGCAAAAAAGACATCAGTCATCCACTTCTGGAGGGTTAATTGCGCGTTTGGGTGTTGATAAAAGCTACAAAGGTCAAGGTTTTGGTGAATGGTTATTAATTGACGCACTTGCTAAGTTACTTAGCGCCAGTGATAGTGTCGCTTTTCCGGTAATTATAGTCGAGGCAAAAGATGGCTCAAAGCATTTTTATGAAAAATATGGTTTTACCACCTTTGAAGACGATGAAAGTAAACTATTTATCACCATTGCCGATGTTAGGGCGAGTTTAAGTGATCTTTAGCTATAAACGGCTTTAAACACTTATAAGGGCTTAAATTATTTCATCCACCTATGGGCTTACCTCAATCAGTAAGTCCTGTTCAACCTATTCCTAAGTTTTTACTCAATTTTTCAATTGAATACAAAAAACACGGTAAATAATAATCACTAATGACTCATTCTTTTGATCAACTCTTACCGGCTTAGATTAAAATAAATCAAACGGTTTAATCCTCAACAAGTTTTAACTTGCCCTTACGATGAAACAAATTTTATCTGCATAACAACCCATTATTGCCAGTTATAGTTTTTTTTCAGCAATAGAACATTTGAGAAGGTTTTTTGTTACCTTTAATATAGCAATAGTTTCAAGCAGTTAACTAACTACGATTAAAGTAACGTTCTGTTTTATTCGATTTCAATACCATTGATTGTAACGGTTTCATTTCTGTAATAATTTTACCTCAACAACGTTTAGAGCCGATATGCACAGTTAAGCTTTAAACGACAATTCTACAAATAGATAATACAAGGTGACGTTATTATGAAAAATAAAAAAAACATCTATATAATTTCTCGATTAGTAAAACAGCCCATATTTGCCATGGAGAACTTGTTTAAATCACTGGGTTATCAAGTAGAAGTTCTTGCTGACACTCCTTCATTAATTAATAAATTTAAGGGTAGCATCGTCATTATGGATTGCCTGTCATTAAATTGTGATAGTCAAGGGTTCCCTATGAGTACACCGTCTTATATTGAAAAGCATAAAGTGGTACTTGCTCATTTATCAAAGGGCAGTATCAACGAAGCCAACGCAATACAAATGGGATGCAGCGGCGTGTTATATGATCATCTTCGTGATGATGAAATCATTAAAGCGATATACACCATTCAATCTAATGAATATTGGTTTAGTCGAAAAAACATTGCTATTGCTTTGGTTAATTTAACGAAATTTTCTACTATGCAAAAACTTGAAGACCTATCACCTGAAGAACAAGCTGTAGTTGATTCGTTAACAGATAGAGAGCTAACCATATTAGGCTTAGTATGCAAAGGCGCAAATAACAATGAAATTGCCGACGGCTTATTTATCAGCCTTCATACGGTTAAAACACATATTTACAGTGCTTTTAGAAAAACCCGATGCAAAAACCGAGTAGAGCTTATTTACTGGGCGATGAAAAATGGCATGTCGATGCAATTAACTGCATAGTAATAGATTTCTATTGTTTAATAAATATGCACAGGGAAGTGCGTCCTAGATAAAGAAGATATAAAGCAATAAGACAAATAAGAGATATCAACTGCAAGTTATTATCTATGTAAGAAGCGATTTATCATTTAGATTACTTTGCTGTTAATCTGAATTAGACAAATCAATTTTAACCACCTTTGTTAACATATCGTTGTCTGGTTTTTCCATTAATAAGCGGTTGTTGAACCTGTCGTAAAATAAGTTATAAACACCAGAGTCCTTAGTCGCATAAAACATGCTTCTTTCTCTCGTATTATTAGGCTTAAAATAAATTCCTCGCTTGTCAAAATTATAACTTCGTAAAAAATATATACCTTCAGGTGTGCCAAGCCACATTCGGTTTTTTGCACCAACATATGGCAATCCATATGACTCTTGAAGAGTTTGTTTAGTAGCAACAATATAGCGGTAAACCACACCATTACTTTTTTGATACAATAAATCCTCCTCGCCTTGCTGGTTTTTCACCCATTGGGCAATGCCGACATCTTCTAAAACAAGTTCATCTTGTCTATTACCTATGTGGCGGTACAAATTCTGCTGATATTTATTATATTTGAGGTAAAATATATCACCAGTTTCATTATAAAAAGGCGAAGCTAGATCTGGGTTTTCATCACTTAGCCAGGTAAATACGCGATTTTCTATGTTAAAAGTAAATAAACGTGAGTCGGCCATACCAATAAGATCAACTCCATTTGGATGTACATCAAAATGAGAAAATACAATGTTTTCAGAGAATTTCGTTAACTGCTCATCAATATTATCTTGCCCTCGTAAATAAAATTGATCGAAGCCGGATCTATCAGACACAAAAAACAACTTATCTTTCGTTAATTGGGTAGCGAGTTTGTCATTCGCACTTGACTCAATGAGTATCTCTTCTTTATCTTCATTTTGTAAATCTATAGCAATCACATCCCGTTGGCTTTTAAGTCCGTATAACGCATAAAACAGCCCTGCTCTACTTTGATTACTAAAGAATGATAATAATTGGCTATCAACATCAATAGCCGTAACCTCTGTGCTGTGAATATTAATATTGAGTAATTGGTTATGCTTTCTGTCTTTAACATAAACTGACTGACTGTCATGAGCCCAAGAAATACTTTTCATTGATCCAGATGCTGCAGTAAAAATGACCTTTTCATTATTTGTATTCGTTAAATTAACGATCAAAACCTTCGTTATGGAGTTTCTGCCATGGAACATTGCTAGCCATTTACCGTCAGGGGAAACATTTTGGTACCACTCAACAGTGTTCTGTTCAGGAATTTTAGTAACTTCTCGATAAGTTTTATTTTTCAGATGATACCGATAAACAGCAAACCCTCTCGGTAGCCTAAAATCTCTAAACAATATTTCTTGATTATTAATTAAAGTAGAAACTTTATTAAAATGCAGCCTTTCATTACAACTAACAATTTCTTCTTCTAAATGATCTGTAAAGCCAACTAAATCAATATGCATTATTTTGCATGACTGGCCACTTACAATACGAGCAAAATATATTTCACTGTCGTCAAAACTAAAACTTGCACCAAGATCATTGAACTCACCTTGGGTTAAGCGATTAATTTTACCACTATGAAGGTTTTTGATGTAAAGGTTATCAAACTTTGAACCTTTGCTTTTATGGGAGTACAGTAACCACTTTTCATTATGTGAAAGCACAATATTACGTTGCTGACCTTTTGTTGAGATCACAGGTTGTACTTTGTTTTTTTTCTCTACTAACGGAGAGGATTCTTTAATAAGTAGGTTATAGACAGCCAAGAAGCTAATAGTACTAATAAACAACAATATTACGATTTTTGTAAAAGATAAAGATTGCAGAAGGCCTTGTTCTGCTTTCTTTTGATGTAATTCAACGTCAAGTTTTGACAGCGTTGCGGCTGTAACAAGCAATAAATAACCTTGCTTGTGTACCGTTCTGATATAAGAAGGTTTTTGTGGATCATCGCCTAAGTGTTTACGTAACATTGAAATAGCACGATTTATTGTAGAGTCAGATACCACCCGATTATTCCAAACTTGGGCAATAAGATCATCACGCGTTATTATGCGCTCACAATTTTGACAAAAATATAATAATAACAAACTGCTGATGGGCTCTAATTGAGTCGTCTGTGCCGCACAACGTATCTGTTGTGCTTTTGTGTCAAATATCCAATCACCTATTTGAATAAAATGCATTCAAAATATCCTGTACAACATAGAAACAAGTTAACAAACCATAAATGTAAGCGCTTCCCAGACTAATATACCCTGATGGGAAATAACAGATAATTTTCTAATTAATCAATATAGCTATCGACATAATGATTGATATAAAGATTGATATAAAGATTGATATAAAGATTAGTTTTAAATTATTTTCGTAAATTTTAATGACAGTTTTTCTTCTATTCATCAGATCCCTGTCTGATCCTTTCTTGGGTCCAACGATAAAGCGTTAATTCTGATATACCAGTACTTTTAGCCACATCTTCAATCGAACATCCTAATTCGATGATCTGCCATGTCGCTTGTTCTTTTAATTTATCATCGTTAGTTGATAAAATTTCCATGATTTAGTTACCACACATATACTTAAATAAAAAAGTACCTACAGCCCTTGACTCAGGAGAGGAAATCAAGGATTGCAGGTACCTTTAACGTCTTTATTATCTTGTTTAACTTAAGTTAATAAACGATGCCTAACTTAATAAGCACTGATACTTATACTAGCAAAGTTGTTATCACCTATTTGAATGATTGAAGCAGTATTATCGTTACCAACCATTGCACCCGCTATCGTATTAAGACTACCGGTTTGTCTAACAAATAACATGTTATCATCACCAGCAATAGTGAAACCAAAACCATCATTGCCAACTAATAAGTTGTCCTCACCATTTTGTTCCACATAAATGCCGGCAGTTCTATTTTTCCATACTGTATTGCCATTACGAATACCGTTAATATCCAAATCTACTTCGTTGTAATTACCTGTTTGGTCGATATCTACTTTATTTTGTTCTGACCAACCGTTAAGTGAAGCTACAGTGACATAAGCCGTGTTCATATCACCGGTTTGATCGATAAATGATGTATTTTGCGCGCCGCCCGCTTCATTCCAGTAAATGTAGTTGTCATTACCTGTTTGGTTGTAGTATTGTTTCGACCAATATGCTGAGTTTATTTCCGATTCAATCATATTAACATCACCAACTTGGCTGTAGTAATGTCTCGTGTTATTAGAAGCATAATCAGGATTAGAATGAGTCACTTTAAGTACGACTTCGTTCATTTCGCCATCTTGTAACACCGTCATATCCATTGATGCACTAGCATCAACTTCAATGTTATTAAAATAGCCTAACTGTTGAGCTTCAAGGGTATTCAGCGTACCCACACTACCACTTTCATTATATTCGGTGCGATTAAAAGTTATTTCAGCATTGTTAACGTCACCTTCTTGGTAAACGGTCACGTATTTTTCATTGCCCAAACCACGGACTAATGAAGAGTTATCATCACCAAGTTGTGTCGTTTCGTAATAACGGCCATCACCTGCATCCATATATACAGCATAGTTACGGTCACCATCTTGAGTTATGATCAGTTCATTGTCATCACCTGATGTCGGCTCGAAACCTGGCGACCATATAGGGTCATTCGCTGCAGAAAATCTAGCACTATTCTCTTCACCATTAACGGTTGCAGTGATCGTATTGTTATTACCTACCGCCTTTAAACGAGTAGCTTTGTTTTTATAACCATTTAATGAAATGTTAGTAACATTATCATCACCGGTGTTTTTACCTACGTTTATTTGCTGATTACCCTCACCATCAAAGGTCATATCAATTAGATTACCATCACCTACTAAGAAATTCGCAATGCTTTTGTTAGATGTGCCTGCAATGTTATTAACTGTAGTGGTATTGCCATTGCCTTGAAAGTTACCAAGGTTATGATTACCAGAATCACCATAACTTTTAACATCAAAGGTATTGCCATTACCTTTCATGTTTTCCAATTTAACTTGAGTTGTAGCACCTGTACTATTGCCTTCTAACCAAATAGAAACATCGTTATCGTTTCCGGTAAATTCGACGTAAGTATTACTTTTTCCTGTGTCATTAAAATCAGCGACTAAGCTATTGCCGTTCCCTTTAAAGTATGAAATATAATCTGGGTTGTTATTTCTTACCCCAAGATACGCGTTATCAGAGTAAGTATTAATAATCGCACTGTTGTTATCACCTTCAATTTCAAAAGTGGAAATGTTTGCTGCGTTATCAGTCGCAGCAACAGAAGTTACTTCAACCGTGTTATAGTCGCCGTTAACCAAAATTTTAGATTGATTAGCTCTTGCCGCATAATTAAAAATTACGCCAGGGTTAAAACCTTCTTGGTAAACATCAACCGTATTATAACTGCCTACTTGAATTTCTGACTTTGCCCAGTTAGCTCCACCTATTTGTGTAATATTGTTGCTATTGCCGGTATTGTTGGCGGCTGCACTGTTCCACTTTTCAGTGGTATACGCCCAAGCATAATTATTACAACAATCTATAGTGCCGTTATAGGCTTGGGTATTTATTTGCTCTATAGATGAAAAGTTATCAGACCCATCAACACGAATTTCTGCGCTTTTGATGAAACCATTTTTGGTTTGAAAGCCACCCTCGCCAACGATTGTTATTGACGAGTCATTACCTTCAGAAACCCCTGAATATACACCTTGATAAATAAGAGCATAATGCTTATTACCACCAGCGGTTGGTTGAATATCTTGTTCTAATACACTCGCATCAGAGGCAACTAGTTCAACATATTGTGAACTTTTCTCTTCAGCAAATGAATTAGCTGAAACGCTTAGGGCTAACGCAATAGATACGCTGCAAAGCGATTGTTTAAATTTATGCATGTTTTTATTCCTAATTAATTTGAGATTTTTGATTAATAAAAATTTAATCACATTATTACTCTCATCGTTAACTAGCACTGCTACCAACTGGGCTTTTGGCATGGTTAACCTTCATTGTTACCGCTAATAAATAAAGTCTTATTACCGGGCTGTAAAAATCAACGCAAATACATCATGCCGAAATATCCCCCTATCAACAATCATAAATAAACTGGAATCAAATAACACATAAGATTTTGTATTTATTGCAAATTACCAAGAAAACCTCATTTTCAGGATGATGACTCATATTTTTTTGCTAGCTCAATTTGTCAAAGGCTTGTTTCATAAAATTATATGATCCCGCTTAAAAATAGTCGTTTTCTACCAATAAAATATGCTTTTTTCTTTAAAGCTTGTCTTCCTTCCACTAACCGAATAATACTTACGTCAACTCTTTACTATTACTGCTGCAAATGTCTGGGCTAGACAAGTAAGTAGAAAGCAAACAAGACTGCATAACACTAAATAACTAATGCAGCTGAATTTGCCTTAACATGATATTAAGAGAGAAAAATATGAAATTTAAATTATCTACCCTAGCATTTGCGATGTTACCGGCAATGGCTATTAACAGTGCTATCGCTGAAAATGTTCAACCAACACAATACAGCTCAAATTCATTAATTGTCACTTATAAAGCGGGCACTAGCTTAGCTCAACAAAGTGCTGCAGTGCCTGGCGGAAAAGCAAAACATTTTAAAAACATCTTAAATGGTCGTTTAGCTAAATTAACCGTTAAAACCAATGACATTCATGTTCTTATCAAGCGTCTTCGTAAACACCCAGCCATTGAAAGCGTTAAATTAGATGAAATAATTACGCTAAATGACCCAGTTGTAACCACCAGTACAAATGACGACTTTTACCATACTTTATGGGGCCTAGAAAATACTGGCCAAGATATTCGCGGCACGGTAGGTACAGAAGATGCTGACATAGATGCTGACATTGCATGGCAAACAACCACTGGCTCTAAAGAGGTGTTCATTGGTGTCATTGATACTGGGGTTGATTACACCCATGAAGACTTAGTTGATAACATGTGGACCAACCCTGGTGAAATTGCGGGTGATGGTATTGATAACGATGGCAATGGCTATATTGATGATATTCACGGCTGGAATGCAATAAAGCATGAAGGTGACCCAATGGATATAGATGGTCATGGTACACACGTTGCTGGCACGATTGGCGCTTCAGGTAACAATGGCATGGGGGTTACTGGTGTTAACCATAACGTTAGCATAGTAGGTTGTCGCTTCTTAGGGCAAAATGGTGGCGCCCTCTCTGGTGCTATTGAATGTTTAGATTACATGCTTGCGGTAAAAAAGAGTGGCGTTAATCTTATAGCAACCAATAATTCATGGGGTGGTGGTGCTTATGCAAAAGAATTATTTGATGCCATTGAAGCACATAACGAAGCAGGCATATTATTTGTTGCCGCTGCGGGTAACAGTGGGATTGATAATGACAAGGGAAATTTTTATCCATCAAATTATACCAATGACAACGTACTAGCCGTTGCTTCAACGACCAACAGAGATGGCATGTCGGGTTTTTCTCAGTGGGGGTTAAATACCGTTGATTTAGGTGCTCCTGGTTCAGATATCGGTTCAACTTACCCTGGCGCTTTAATTGAAGATGCAGATCATGGTTATGTATATTTGTCAGGTACGTCAATGGCTGCCCCTCATGTAACTGGGGTAGCAGGGTTACTTGCTTCAATGGATGAAAACATTAGTATTGCTGAAATGAAAGGCATTTTAATGAACTCGGGCGATCCGATTGATGCGCTGGCCGGTAAAACAGTTTCTGGTAAGCGATTAAATGCCGCTAACGCCATTGCAATGGCTAACCCTGTTTGGGGTTACAACATGGACTCAACTAACAGAACGGTACAAGTTGTCGCTGGCAATACAGCAAGTTTTACTATTGATACTTCCACAAGAAATGATTGGGCAACAGGTAAAGTTGACTTTATCACTAGCGGTGACTTAACAGCTACAGTAAACCCTACGCAAATCAGTGTTGGTCAAAGTGCTACATTAAGTGTCCCCACTACGACCGCTACACCTTTTGGTTGGTATAATGTATCTGTTGAAGGTGAAACTGACGGGCAATTAGATGAAAGAGGTAACTCAATTAAAGACCGCTCATTAACCTTTACCCTTGATGTATTACCACAAGGCATGCAAGAGTTTACTTTTGCTAAAAACGAATCGATTGCCATTCCGGACGGAAACTCTACCGGTATCGAAAGTGTAATTTCATTAGGTGATGACATTACCGCTATTGATACAAAAGTATGGGTAAATATTCCAACAGGCGACAATTCTGACTTTAGAATCATCTTAACTTCACCTTCTGGTACCAGCAAAACCGTTTATAACCGTAAATCGTCTGCAGGTGACGGCTTAGTGGCTGAAATCGATTTAGGCCGTACCTTTTATGGTGAAACCGTAGCCGGTGACTGGATATTAAAAGTAGCTGATGAGGTACGCCTTGACCGCGCTACATTTGCGGGTTGGTCAATTACCTTTGATGGTGTAGGTGAATTATTACCAGCAGCACCCATTACTGATTTTAGCTACGAAGGGACTGGCTTAACCGTTACCTTTACTGATTTATCTACCGATAATAATAACGATATCGTTAGCCGTACATGGGACTTTGGTGATGGTTCAACATCAACAGAGCAAAACCCAACGCACACCTTTGCAAGCGATAAGGGTTTTGAAGTCAGCTTAACGGCAACGGATTCTCGTGGGGTATCAACTACGCGTACTAAAACGGTATGGGCTGCTGTAACGTCTCTTGATTTAGACGTGCCGCGCCAATATTTGTCGCGTAGCGGTACATTACGTAACAAATTAACTTGGTCTGGCTCCGACGCTGAAACTGTCTCAATCATCAGAAATGGTGTTGAAATTGCTTCTGACGTTGCTAACACGGGCAAATACACTGATTCAGAGCGTCGCGTTAAAGAGACTAGCTTTGACTATCAAGTATGTGACAGCGACGGTGTTTGTTCACCACTAGTATTGGTTGAATTTTAAGTTAGGTTTTTAAATTAACTTATCACTTAGGCGAACAACTGAGTTGTTCGCCATTTTTATCTCAGTAGTAGGGAATATTATGAAAAATTTAACATTATCATTAAAAAAACTGCTTTTATTATGCGCATTATTAGTGACTTCGGTGGCCAACGCCGGTTTAATCACCACCGAGTTAACCAATCCAACAATAACTTATTCAGAAACAGAGCATAATAGTTTTACAGGTATGCCTGGTGGAGGAACTCCCTTTGACTTTGCAATACAAGGGCTCTCGCGTTACACAAATGGACATTGGGCTGAAATGAGTTGGGAAATAGACACGACCAATTTGTTATCACTCAGCTTTGACTTGATATTTCAACACCCCAATTATGCCAGTGCAAGTATCAGCCTTGGCAATGAAGCATTAAACTTAGAGAGTCAAACGATTGATTTTTCTTTCGCCCCTTTTATTCATTTGGCCAATACTAAATCATTATTAACGTTTAAATTAACGGCTACTCAAGATTACCAATTTAGAGGTTCTGAGCGGCACGATACACCCAGACTAAGCTTTGGAAATATTACTCTGACCAGAGCAACCTCGGTTCCAGAGCCATCAACATTAGTCTTATTTTTACTGGCTATGGTTTTTATCACCAGAAAACAATGGGTTAAATAAAGGACACCCTTGCCTGTTTAACTTTACTACATGCTATAAAAAGAGCTCATCTTAATTGAGTTCTATTTTTATTTACTAAAACATAATATGAACTCATATCAGGAACTACCATGTTAGAAAACATTCCCCTAGAAATTTGCCTAGAGTCTTGCGAAGACGCCATTGCCGCTCAAAAAGGTGGCGCGCAACGGGTAGAATTATGTGACAACTTAATCGAGGGTGGAACAACCCCTAGTGCAGGTATGATCGCCATGACACGTGAACATATAAGCATTGGGCTACAAGTGATTATTCGCCCCCGGGGTGGTGATTTTTGTTATTCAGACATTGAATTTAACGCGATGAGATATGATATTCATCAATGTAAAACCCTAGGGGTTGATGGTGTGGTGTTTGGTTTATTGAAAAGTGACGGCAATATTGACTATGAAAGAACGAGAGAGTTAATTGAAATTGCTCGGCCAATGAATGTTACTTTTCACCGCGCCTTTGATATGTGCAGAGACCCGTATCAAGCGTTAGAAGAATT
>MAAB01039162.1_pt1 | contig 16770 bp, 18 predicted proteins | sample 1115991 | NCBI WGS metagenome assembly MAAB01 (sample SAMN04961124, study PRJNA320927) | seawater metagenome | isolation source: sample BD02T18 sea water enriched with oil for 18 days | place: USA:Gulf of Mexico | collected 2013-07-27
CGTTACGACCTGCCTTTTTAAGTGACATGAATGAACATTGTATTTTCATAATGGTGTCGTCACACCCGTATAAAAATGGTTAGAGATCGTTACGTCGATGATGGTGCTCCCATTCTTTTGTTAAACGCCACTGTGCTGTGCGAGTTAAGGATAATTAACCAATAACGACGCTAGATAGCGTTAATAAGATCTTGGCCTTCATGAGTACTTTCTTTTGAAGGCGCCGATTTTTGTTCTATTAAATTTCTATTGTGTTCCAGCATGAAATTTTGCTGTGGACCCAAAGGCACAATCCCGGAGGGGTTAATTTCACGATGGCTTAAATAGTAGTGTTGTTTAATGTGCTCAAAATTCACAGTCTCAGCAATACCTTCTACTTGAAATAACTCTCGGGCATAGGCACTGATAGCAGGATAATCACTTAGCCTTCTTACATTACATTTAAAATGTCCAAAGTAGACAGCATCGAAGCGAATGAGAGTGGTGAATAAGCGCCAATCAGCCTCGGTTATTTGGCTTCCTGTTAAGTAGCGTTGCTGGGTTAATGTCTCTTCTACCCAATCCAAAGCAGAAAATAATGATTCTACGGCATCTTCATAAGCAGATTGTGAACGAGAGAATCCAGCTTTATATACACCCGTATTGATAGTTGTGAATATATGACTGTTAATCGATTCAATCTGCTCTTGTAATGGCTTTGGGAAATAATTTTCAGTGCAATTTGTTAGATGATTAAACCCTGAGTTAAACATGCGGATAATATCTGCAGATTCGTTACTCACAATGGTTTCAGTCTTTTTATCCCAAAGTACAGGTACGGTTACTCGCCCTTCATACTTAGGGTAGGCTTTTAGGTAAAGCTCATACATGAAATCAAAGTCATAAAGTGGATCTTCCAGCATTTGCCAACCATTATCTAGCATAAGAGGGTCAACTACGGTCACATCAATATAGTCTTCTAACTGCATTAATGAACGATAGATCAAGGTTCTATGTGCCCAAGGGCATGCAAGTGACACATATAAATGGTAACGGCCTTTCTCGGCCTTAAAACCATTTTCACCGTTAGGGCCTGCTTCCCCATTTACAGTTATCCAATTTCTAAAAAGACTCTCTTGACGGCGGAAATCCTGGCTACTGCTATCGCCTTTAACCCATGCTTCATTTAGTAAGTATCCCATTTCAAACCTCTTTAATTTGTTTCGTTGCGTGTTTTGATGAATCTATTAAAGGGATTTTGGGTAAATAAAAAAAGCGCAAAAAATCAAATGGAATGTTCGAATATTTAGTTTGATCAGGCTAACCTATTGATTTATAAGGTTTTTATAGGATATTTTGGTGAAAGACTTAATCTGATGAGGTTTAAATATAAGTTTTTTGTTGTTGATTTAGCATAACTGCAATTAATTCATCGAATGTTTAGGCTAAAGGGGCGAGATACCGGCTTGTCCAGACCTAGCAGCCTGACAATTGAGTGTGAAATAATCCACAATCAGTTTGATAGGCTTGGTTAACCCTATTGTCATTCAAATGTAGCTGCTCGGATGGTGTTAATACTGACCTTAGATGGCTAGATAATAGTATTAGCAGCGCAAATATCTGTGCTGACCTGTTAGATATTACAGCTACCTTAATTGGCACCCGCAATTAAACTAAGGTTAAGGATTCAATAACGTAAGTCGTTAATAGCGGTAAGGGAGTGTCCAGTATGATCACTAAAGGTAAAGACATTGAGCCCGTTACAATTGTGCTGTCTGAAATAGTGCAACCAAATAAAATAAATGAGTACGAACAGTGGGTGAGCGGCATTAATCAGGCTGTGAGTGAATTTGCGGGTTTTGAAGGTGTAGATGTTATTCGCCCTAGAGACCCTCAACACCCTGAATATGTCGTGATCGTTCGTTTTAAGACCCCTGACAACCTTAAGTTTTGGCAAGAATCACCTGTTTATCGTTCATGGATTAAAAAATCTTACGAAATTGTTACTAGGAAAAGCCATACTAATGTTACTAGTGGGTTAGAAATGTGGTTTACGCTGGATAAAAATATACACCCACTGTCAAAGCCTCCCGCCTATTATAAATTGGTTATTCTGGGGATTTTAGCTGTTTACCCATTGGTTTTATTTACTAACTATTTATTAGATCCAGTATTACGTAATGTGCCCTATTTACTTGGCGTATTCCTCTCTGTTGTCGTTATATGCCTTTTAATGACTTATCCAGTATTACCTTGGCTAGAAAGAATTCTGAATTTCTGGCTTTACCCGCTATCTAAGAATCGCCGTTAAAACCTAGGTTATGTATGAATATTTTATTTAAATTCCATATTTTTGTGATGTTAACCCTTTATTCACTTGGTTCCTTTTCTCAGGTGATTTTGCCACCCGTTAATTTGGGGAGTACCAGCTTTGTAGATGGTGTGGGGGGGCCGGGCACGTTGATTGAGGAAAGTTTTGTCAGCTATTCATCCAATAAAATTACAGATAATGAGGGTAATAATATTTCACAAAGAAGCCGTTTAGATAGTTTTTCGGCAGTGACACTTATAGCTCATATTACAAATAAAAAAATATTAGGTGCCTACTACGGTTTTGAGATATTACTACCAACAGCCAGAGTGAACATGGATGTGTTTGAAAAAAATAAAGAGATTGGTATGGGGGATGCTTCAATTAGCCCACTAATACTGCAGTGGATAAATGGAAAATTATTTAATCTTCCATTTAATCATAGACTTAATTTAAGCTTCATTTTACCTACTGGAAGCTATGATGATAGTAAGCAACTTAATATCGGAAATAATGCATTTAGTTTTAACCCTCACTATGCGTTTACGTTAAATTTTACGGACCATAGTGAATTAAGTATGCGAGCGCATTATTTATGGAATGGTAAAAACAAATCTAAGAGTGAGAATAATGATTTACGACATACTCAAGCAGGACAGGCATTTCATATAAATGTTTCAAGTTCATACCTAATAAATAACGATTTTAAAATTGGTTTATCTAGCTATTATTTAAAGCAATTAAGTCAACATGAAGCCAATGGTGGTGTACTTAGCGATTCGTTAGAACAAGTTTTTGCTATAGGCCCAGGCTTGCAATACAAGTCTTCATTATTAACGCTTCATGTTAATTCATATTTTGAATCCTTTGCTAAAAATAGACCGGAAGGAGAGCGATTTATTTTTAAAATTTCAAAGGTGTTTTAAATATATAACTTTATTATCAACCAAAGGAATAGAATATGAAGAAAATATTACAGATTAATAGTAGTATACTAGGTGATCAATCAGCAAGTGAAATACTTAGTGATTACACAGTAGAAACGCTAAAAAGAAATAACGATATCCAACTTATTACTCGTAATTGCTTAGGAATTCCACATTTAGATGGGCAGTCATTAATCGCTTTTTCTGGACAAGGTAGTAACATTAGTGAGGGGCACAAAAAATTATTGGACCTATCTGATGTAATGATTTCTGAAATAGTAGATGCAGATACCATTGTGATTGGTGTACCCATGTACAATTTTGGTATCCCTTCTCAATTAAAAAGCTTTTTTGATTTTATTTGCCGAGTCGGCATTACATTTAAATATACAGAAAGCGGTTCTGTAGGATTATTGTCCAATAAAAAAGTTTATATATTAAATACTAGAGGAGGGATATATCACTCACTTGGACAGGATTTTATCACCCCTTACCTGAAACAAATTTTTCAATTCATCGGCATTACAGATTTGAACTTTGTTTATGCTGAGGGTCTGAATATGGATAATGGTTCCAGTAAAGAAAAATTCATTGAGGATGCAAAACTTAATATAGAAAAGCTTATATCCCCATTAGTTTCTGCATAATATATAGATCTCTTATTGCCAATGGATTAAATATCATCTATAAATGATATTTAATCCATTGAGCTGATTTAGAGTAAACTCCCTTCTTTTTATTTAATTTTCCATTCTACGCCCCGATTAATCTTTATTAACTTTCTCCTGTTAAATTTATCAGCTACCTCAATTCCATACCAAAAGTTATTATCATAATATAAACCATGACATTTACAGGTATTGGATATGATAGTTAATATTGTTGAATCACACCATAAACTGGCTGATTTGAATAAAAGGCTAGTAAGTAACCAAGAAATGTATTTATGTTGCTCTGTAACGAGTGTTAATGGTTTATATTTAATCACCCATAATATTAGTTATAAATGAAACCTAAAATATCTTTAGATCATTGGCAGGCATTAATATCCGTTGTAGAAACTGGTAGTTATGCTCGTGCTTCGGCAGAACTTAATAAATCACAATCAACTCTTAGTTATGCAGTTAATAAAATTGAAGAGTTGTTAGATATTAAAGTATTCAAACTTGTAGGTCGCCGCGCAGAATTAACCACTGCAGGAAAATCGCTCTACCGGCAATGCCAGTTTCTTGTGCATCAAGCTGGCGAATTAGAAGAGCGAGCAACCTCTTTAGCAACTGGCTGGGAGTCTGAATTGAGTTTGGCTGTGGAAATGATCTTTCCCCCTTGGCTGCTACTTCGGTGCCTAGATGCATTTTCATTAACACCGCCAGAACCACGAATAGAGGTTTATGAATCTGTATTAGGCGGAACAGAAGAGTTATTACAAGAACGTCATGTCGATATGGCAATATGTTCTCAAGTACCAACTGGATTTGTAGGAGATTATCTTATGCATGTAACATTAACAGCGGTTGCGGCGCCAAGCCATCCGCTTCACCAGCTTAAGCGTGATATAAGCCTTAATGACTTAAGGGCCCATAGACAACTTATATTCAGAGATAGTGGAAGTCAGCGTGTGACCAAAGCCGCATTGGAGATATCTGAGTCAAGGTGGACGGTTAGCCATAAATCAACGTCAATTCGTGCAGCCTGCATGGGGCTAGGTTTTGCTTGGTTTCCAAAGGAGTCTATTTACAAAGAATTAGAAGCGGGTGAGTTAAAAAAACTGCCTTTACAACAAGGAGCGGAGAGATTAGTTGCCTTATATTTGGCTCATTCTGACCCAGAGTCTGCAGGTCCTGGGGCACGCGCTTTAGCAAAAATCATTCAAGAGGCAGCGGCTGAACCTGGACTGCCTTGCTAATGTAAAAAATTGCTGGCCGTTTTAATGTACTATCTACCAACTTATCAGGGGAAACCCTAAAGTAAATGTAGATCTAATTGTTAACGCTGCCAGTCTCCTATAACTTTTTGATGCCATTAAACATTAATTTATCTATGTTAATTGTTGTTGAGGGTTAGAAAATAGAAAATCCTTTTCAATGAGAAGGCTGCTGAAAATGGTCCGCCCTACAGGATTCGAACCTGTGACTTCGGAGGGCACCACTCTATCCAGCTGAGCTAAGGGCGGATCGTAATCTGCATATTTAACCCGATGCTTTCAGTGCCTGTATGGTGAATGACGTCATCTTGGGAAGGGCGTAGTCTACCCCGCGTTGTAAAGGTAGTTTAGCAATCGCGAATATTGGATTATGGTTAATTCAAAAGTCTACGAAGGGCGCTATAATACGAATTAGCTTGATCGGCTTCCTCTTTAAGTACATTGCATAGTTAAAGAGAAGCTAGGGAACTGGGGCGATGTAAACCGGATTATTTGGTGGTTTCTCCATTGGGTATATTACGATGTTGATGTTTACCACGGTTTATAAAATCCCCATCGCTGCTAACACGTAATGGAGGGATAAATATAAAGGGCGACACTACTTATGTTAAACAACATAAGTAGTAAACAGGCAATTACCTAACTTATAGAATTAAGCCGTTTTCTCCATAGAGAATTTATTCAGATTAGCAATACCCACAATGGTTACTGCCATAATAGATATGCCCGCCACTGCAAACCCTAATGCAAAACCTTGTGCGTCAGCCCCTGCTGGAATTTCTAAACCATGCGCCATGCCATGTACTGCCGCAAAACCGGTCACTGTCCATGCGGCCACTTTTCTGAATACACCGCTGCGCAATAATGAATTCGCTAATACCACAAACAAGCCCGCTGCTAACAATGACACTATGATCAACATTTCAATGGTGCCTGCTGATATTAAATGCATACTGGCGTGAGCCGTGAAAAATCCCGCAAGCATTAATGCCATAAAACTTAAAGGAATCACGTATTTTTGTTTGCCTTCAATGCGCACACTTAATACACCCACGGCTATTAAAGTTAACAAATGATCCAGGCCTAATAACGGATGTAGAAAGCCCCCTGCAAGTCCTACACTCAGTGAGGCCTGATCATGGCCGCTATGAGCAAGTACCATACTTGGCAAGACAAACGCCAGCGCTGCTATTATATATTTCATGTAATGCATCCTTTTAGACAATTTAACCGTCTTAACCTTTTTATAACGATCGTGTGGAGTGAATTTTTGCATTCATAGACACTTGATGCGCTGGGATCATGTCATTGAGTAATGGCTCAATACTGGCGCGTTTTTCTAACATGCCAAAGTCAATAATAAAGCGAATAATCTCAGCAATGCCCTTGCTTGTTTCAACGTTTGCCAAAACAAACGGGCGATCGCCGCGCATTTTTTTAGTATCTCTATTCATGACTTCTAAAGACGCGCCCACGTGTTCAGCAATGTCTACTTTGTTAATAACCAATACATCAGATTTGGTTATGCCAGGACCGCCTTTACGTGGAATTTTATCGCCGGCGCACACATCAATAACATAAATGGTAAGGTCAGATAGTTCAGGGCTAAATGTCGCCGACAGGTTATCGCCACCACTTTCAATCATTACCATGTCTAAGCCGGTGTGTCGGTCTTGTAATTCTTTAACAGCGGCTAGGTTCATTGAAGCATCTTCACGAATCGCCGTGTGCGGGCAACCGCCAGTTTCAACCCCCATAATACGGTCTTCTTCTAACGCTTTATTACGCACCAAAAATTGAGCGTCTTCTTTTGTATAAATGTCATTAGTCACCACTGCTATGTTGTAATGGTCGCGCATGGTTCGACAAAGTTGCTCTAATAACGCCGTTTTTCCTGAACCCACTGGGCCACCGACCCCGACTCTTAATACTTGACTCATCACATTTTCCTTTACTTAATTCTATTTTTTGACAGGCTTATTACGCCTTCCGGATGTTATGTTTAGGATCTAAATAATCGTGAATACTGTTGTTCGTGTAAGGCCGATGCCATGGCTGTTCCCATTAGGCCAGTGCCAATGTCATCATCACCAATTAAAAGGGCTTGATCACAGATGTCGGCCATTTTAGGGATTAAACGTTTTAATATGCGCTGACAATCGGTTTGCCCCATGGGCATGGCTTTACTGGCGCAGGTGATTTGATTTTCGACCCAGCTCCAAACAAAGCCTAATAACGCATGTGATAAATCTATGTGGGTTAATACACTGGCCAATGAACTCATGGCAACTACAGTGGGCTTTGGGCATACATTTAATTGAGCTTGGCGTTGTGGATCTTGGCCTAGATGCCATTGCACGTAGGCACTGCCTACTTGAATGTCTTCTAAATATAATTCTTTGGTTTCACGAAAGGCTAATAAAATATTATTCCAATGCTTAATAGCCTGTTCATCATGGGCAAGCCACGCTTTGTACAGCCGAATAAAGATGGGTAAATCTAACTTGCCTAAACCAAACTCTAAATTACTTTCAATCCAAGCATGAACGTCGTCTGTGTTGTTGCACCAGCCACTGTCTAAAGCAAATTCTAAACCCTGTGAATAGGCAAATGCGCCTACCGGTAACGCAGGGCTAGACAGATGGAGTAACGCCAACAGGCTAGTGGACGATTGCCCCTGTGTAGGTGCTTGCGATTTGTTGATGGGCAATTCAGTGACTGTGGCCATGTGTATGTCCGTGGTCTTCATTGTGATCATTATGGCTGTGTTTATGGCCACTTGTTCCCGGAGCATAAGCACCATTTTCGGGTTCAAATGGGGCTTGTTCGTGGGTCACGAGAATTCCCAAACCATGAAGCATGTCATCAAGTACATAATCTTCTTGGAAACGTAAAAAGCCCTCACCAATTTGCAGCGATACATGACGGTTCCCTAAGTGGTAACAGGCACGTGCAAACAACGTAGCGTCTTTAACATACGCGGTGGATACTTTCTCGTTGGATGCCAGCACGGTTAAGTAGTCACCTTCATCGGTGGCCAACACAGTACCGTGACGTAAAACCAGCCCGCGCTCAATTTGAATACCCGCATTGTTGCCACTATCGCTCACAATTTTTAAACGTCCGCGTTTACGATCATCAAAACTTAAACTGATGGTTTCGCTAATGTGGTCTATTGGCAGCACTTCTTCTAAAACTTTTGTAAATATTTTCATGTTATCGCTTAGTAATAAACGGGATTCGGAATGCGCTTTGAAGCGACATGTTTGTTACAAGTTTAAAATATAGACGAAGCGTATTCGAGGCAGTTAGTGCGCGGCGAAAATTAAATCTAATTAGGCGCATAGCTTGTCTATGTAACGCGTTAGATTTAATTTTCAACAAAGCAATAACAACGCAGATAGATTCTCTCCCTAAAATAAATAATATCGTTGCGCCATGGGTAAAACTTCTGCCGGCTCACACGCTAATTCCACCCCGTCGGCTTTCACCACATAAGTTTGCGGATCTACCTCTAACTTAGGCTGATAATCGTTTAGTTTCATATCTGACTTGGTGAGTTTTCGCGTATTTTTTACGGCGCTTAATTTTTTCTTCAGCCCTAAGTGTTTTAACGCCCCTTTGTCTAAAGAGCTCTGGGATACAAAACTGATACTGGTTTCATGAACCGCTTTACCCAGGGCACCAAACATTAATCGGTAATGCACCGGTTGCGGTGTTGGAATAGAGGCATTGGGGTCGCCCATAGGGGCACCTGCAATCATGCCGCCTTTTATAATTAAAGAGGGCTTAGTGCCAAAAAACATCGGCTTCCATAAAACTAAATCGGCTAACTTGCCCACTTCGATGGAACCCACTTCGTGTGAGACACCCATAGTGATGGCAGGATTTATGGCATATTTAGCGATATAACGTTTACAGCGAAAGTTATCATTGCCTTGACTATCTTCTGGCAGGGCACCCCGTTGTACTTTCATTTTGTGCGCGGTTTGCCAAGTACGTGTGATTACTTCACCGACCCGGCCCATGGCTTGTGAATCAGACGAGATCATACTGAAACACCCAAGGTCATGCAGAATGTCTTCTGCGGCAATGGTTTCACGGCGAATGCGTGAATCCGCAAATGCTACGTCTTCAGGAATGTTAGGGTCTAGATGGTGGCATACCATTAACATATCCAAATGTTCGTCTACCGTGTTCACTGTGTAGGGACGTGTTGGGTTGGTGGATGATGGCAATACGTTGGGCTCACCAGCCGCTTTAATAATGTCTGGCGCGTGGCCACCGCCTGCACCTTCAGTATGATAGGTGTGAATGGTGCGACCTTTAAAAGCCGCTAGCGTGTCTTCTACAAAACCCGATTCATTTAAGGTGTCGGTGTGAATGGCCACTTGCACATCTTGTTGATCGGCAACCGTTAAACAGCAATCAATAGACGCCGGTGTGGTGCCCCAGTCTTCATGAAGTTTTAAGCCCATTGCGCCGGCTTCAACTTGTTCGGTTAAGGCGGCGGGTAAGCTGGCATTGCCTTTCCCTAAAAAACCAATATTCATGGGTAAATCTTCAACCGCTTGTAACATTTTACCTATGTGCCAAGGCCCAGGTGTACAAGTGGTGGCGTTGGTGCCCGTAGCAGGTCCGGTTCCTCCTCCAAGCATAGTGGTCACGCCACTCATTAACGCTTCTTCAATTTGTTGTGGGCAAATAAAGTGGATATGGGCATCTATTCCACCGGGCGTAATTATTTGACCTTCACCAGCAATCACTTCGGTACCTGGGCCTATTTCTATAGTGACACCTTCTTGAGTATCCGGATTACCCGCTTTGCCAATGGCGGTAATGCGGCCTGCTTTAATACCTATGTCGGCCTTAACAATGCCCCAGTAATCCAAAATAAGTGCATTGGTAATTACGGTATCGGCCACATGTTTACTTAACGCTTGGCTCTGCCCCATACCATCACGAATAACTTTTCCGCCACCAAATTTCACTTCATCACCGTAAACGGTGTAATCTTTTTCAGGAGAAATAAATAATTCAGTATCGCCTAAGCGAACTTTGTCACCTACAGTAAGTCCATACATATCCACGTAGGCTTTACGATCTATCTTTGCCATATGTTGCTCCTAAAGCTTACCTTGGATTTCACCACGGAATCCGTAGAATTCTTTTTTACCCGCAAACTCTACTAACTCAACCGTACGCGTTTGACCGGGTTCAAATCTAACAGCAGTACCTGCCGCAATATTTAAACGGAATCCTTTGGTTGGCTCTTTTTCAAATTTAAGCGACGTATTCACTTCATAAAAGTGATAATGACTGCCAATTTGAATGGGTCGGTCACCCACATTAGCTACTTCGATGCTAAGTGTTTTTCGGCCTACATTAATTTCAATATCACCGTCGGCGTAAATTATTTCACCTGGAATCATAAATCCTCCATTGTCATAATATTCGTATTTTAAACGTAAATAAGCACACGTTTAGTTAAACGATAGGATTGTGCACCGTGACAAGTTTAGTGCCGTCGGGGAAAGTAGCTTCAACCTGAACATCATGAATCATCTCGGGTATGCCCTCCATAACCTGCTCACGACTTAATACTTGTCGGCCGGCATTCATTAAATGTGCAACGGTTTCGCCGTCTCTGGCACCTTCCATAATAAATGCACTAATCAACGCAATGCATTCAGGATAATTTAGCTTTACACCACGATCTAGGCGTTTTTGAGAAAGCTCTGCTGCCACAAACAACAGTAATTTATCTTTTTCTCTTGGTGATAGTTCCATGGTGTGTGCCTTATCTTGAATGCTTTTAATTTATATATTTTTAAGTGCGCCAGATTCTTGGGGCGCACGCTTTTTTGTTAATCACATGTGGGCGTAGTAATGTCCAAAGGCTTTCAAATGTGTCACGGGCTTGTTCTGCTTTATCACCCAATACACGGGCAATAAATACTCCAGGCTTTTGCGTAATAGATACAGATGTTAAAGACAGAGTTTTATTTTTATGTTCTTGCCATGCTATTAATGTATTTTCTAACTCACCTGTCATGAGTTGCTGATTAATAATGAAGGTGCCATACACTGATTTGTTTTGAAATCCAGCTTTGCTGATTTGCAGATCACTAGGTGCTTTAAACAATAAGCGATCAATAAAAAGAGCTTGGCCGTCTTGGTTAATCGTTAACCCTTGTTTAATACCACCGATTAAAAAAGGGTTATTCCCTTCTAAGCGACCCAAACATGTTATTTCCCAACCAATAAACATCCCACTGCCTTTAATATCTACCTGAGTCATAAGCTCGGCGTCGGCGCCATTAAAGATAATATTTTCTTGAGGCAGGTATTCTGCAATGCCGTTATCCGCCACCTGAATGTGCACATACTGACCTTGTTTAATACCGCTTATATTGCGGTATATTTTTCCTGCTGATGGTGTGGTCATTAAAATATGGGCATGTTCTTTTGCACAAAGCGCTATAGAAAGTTTATCGCCACCCACCAAACCACCGGGTGGATGTAGTAAATACAGGTGCAAACAGTCACGCCCTTCAGGATAGAACGGGCGTTGTACACGCAATGGCCCAAAATGATCAGTAAGACCCATGCGAGTGTGCCCAGTCACATTTATAAACTCGCCAGAAAATTTGGCTCGCCAACGCTTGGCATCAAATTCAGGAGTCTTGTCTACTGCTTCGACGTTCATTTTATTTAATTTATCGATGTGTTTTTAGCGATTGATAAACCCTGTCTGCATTCAAACCCAGCTACACGTTAGGCAGGTTTAGACTAAGTTAATTGAGGGTTAAGAGTACCTGACCAAGTGGTCAGGTACAATTTATATATAGATAAACCGTCTCAAATTTATACTCATCATTTAATGAAAGTATTGATACTGCTTAAATGCAAGTAACCGCTGCACATCTCCTGAGGGATGTAGTTTTCCTTGGTGTCGTTTGTAGGTTCATGCAATATCAACATTTATGGCGTAATGATCTGAGGTGTATGGGCATACTAGATACAAGGTGACGGTTTTGATGGGTATAGGTAGCGCGATGGATGCCCAGCATGTTTATTAAAATGCGGGTCTACTTTCTGTTGAGTATTAAGGTTGGGATTCTTTTCCTATGTGCGTTTTACGTGTACTTAACTATGAGTTCTAAGATTGCATTAAACCGACAACTCTAGCTTTCATAGAGAATAATTCATGCGTATTTCAAAAGACTTTTGGCATGCATTTAAAGCCACTTTAATTACAAAACTCAGTGATGCGAAACCATGTATACAAGAAAGCTGTGTGGCAGGTTTAAACTGCAACCGCTAAGGACGGGTAAATAATTAATGCTTAATGGCTATATAAGAGTGGGATCGTCCTAGGGTTTTTTAATCTTTTAGTTTTAACAGGCTATTTAACTCAGTAAAAAACGGATGGGTAATATATACACACAATGCCAATATGATTGGTGAGTCTTTTATAGGGGGGTTGTACAGTAAATGGTCCGCCCTACAGGATTCGAACCTGTGACCTGCGCCTTCGGAGGGCACCACTCTATCCAGCTGAGCTAAGGGCGGATCGTAAGAACCTGCATATTTAACCTGATGCTCTCAGTGCCCGTATGGTGAATAACGTCACCTTGGGAAAGGCGTAGCCTACCCCGCGTTGTGGAGGCAGTTTAGCAATCGCGGATATTGGGCTATGGTTAATCCAAGAGTCTACGAAGGGCGCTATAATACGAATTAGCGTGATCGGCGTCTATGCAAGTCATTGATTTTTTACAAAAAGATCGACTTTCGTTTCTAGACTTCGTGAATTATGGGTATAATCGCCTCGATTGTAAATATTGACGCCTATAGAGAGAGAAATACGCGTGACTAAAATAATGACTTCTATGATGGTTTTAGCTTTAAGTGCCCTTTTTTCAGTGGCAAACGCTAATACTGCAGACGCAAAAATAGCTGAACGTATCGCTCCAGTTGGTGCAGTATGTATTGAAGGCACTGAATGTGCTGCGGCCGGTAAAGCGGCAGCGGTAGCCAGCGGCCCTCGATCAGGCTCTGATGTATACGGAACGTACTGTGCAGCTTGTCACGGTACTGGTGCCATGGGTGCTCCAAAATTAGGTGATAGCGCCGTTTGGAAAAGCCGTTTAGCCAAGGGTTTTGATAAGACTCTAGCTAACGCACTTAACGGTATTAACATGATGCCACCTAAAGGTACGTGTGGTGACTGTTCTGAAGAAGAGCTAGGTAACGCCATTAAACACATGAGCAAGTAACAGCTCTAGCCTGCGATACCCACAAAAAAGCCGACATAGATGTCGGCTTTTTTGTGTCCAGCGATGGGCATATGTTCAGCCGGTAGCCTAAAATTGCCGCGATTAGCGCGACACAAGCGTTAGTTACTTACCCATCAGGTTTTTGAGCGCTGCAAGCCCAGATGCGCCAGTGGCCTTTTTTTCTTCTTGGCTGGCCTCGGCAAAACCGATGCGTTGCAAATCATCTTGTGGAATCTCTTCAAGGAAACGACTGGGTGTGGGCTCAAACTGCTCGCCATATTGCTTGCGCTTGGCGGTCAGGGTTAGGGTGAGATTAAGCTTAGCGCGAGTAATGCCTACATACATAAGGCGGCGCTCTTCGGCTACGTCGCCACTCTCTATGCTGTTACGGTGGGGTAAGATCTCTTCTTCCAAACCCATTATCCACACGTAAGGGAATTCTAAGCCCTTAGAGGCATGCAGCGTCATAAGCTGCACTTGGTCTATTTCATCTTCTTGTTCTTGCTGTTCCAACATGTCGCGCAATATTAATTTACTTACCGCGTCTTCAATGTTCATTTCTTCGCCCTTTTCCTCCGCTTTGTCTAGCATGCGTTGGATATTATCAAGTAAGAACCACACGTTTTTCATGCGTGATTCAGCTTGATTAGGGGTATTACTGGTTTGGTGTAACCAGGCTTCATAATCTAGGTCGTGCACCATTTCTTTAAGGGTTTGCACGGGGTCTTCGGTATAACAACGCTTAGTGGTGTTGTTAAGCCACTTACCAAAACGGCTGAGCTTGTCCATGGCCAAGGGCGACAACATTTGCTCCAGACCAATTTCGGTGGTGGAGGTCATAAGGCTAATATGGCGTTTACCCGCGTATTCAGTGACCTTTTCTAGGGTCGATGGACCAATTTGGCGTCGCGGAATGTTAATAACCCGTAAAAAAGCGGCATCATCCGTGGGGTTCACGATGAGTTTTAGGTAGCTCATGATGTCTTTGATTTCACTTTTCGCAAAAAACGATTGGCTACCGCTTAACTTGTAAGGCACCTGATAAAACTGCAGCTTCATTTCCATAAGGCGGGCTTGGTGGTTACTGCGAAACAAGATAGCGTAATCGCTGTAACTGGCTTGGTTGCGCAAGCGATGTTCAATGATCTCGGTGGCCACACGCTCAGTTTCGTTGTCTTCACTTTTACACCGTACCACCCTAATTGGGTCACCATAGCCTTTGTCGGACCACAGGGTTTTCATGAAAACGTGTTCGTTATTGGCGATGACTTTGTTGGCTGCGTTCAGTATTAAGCCGGTGGAGCGGTAGTTTTGCTCAAGCTTAATAACCTTAATAGTGGGGAAATCAGTTTGCAGCAGGTTAAGGTTCTCAGGCTTGGCGCCACGCCAGGCATAAATAGATTGGTCATCGTCGCCTACCACAGTGAACTTTGCGTGTTGCCCCACTAAAATTTTAACCAATTCATACTGGCTGGTATTGGTGTCTTGATACTCATCTACCAACAAGTAGCGTGTTTGTGTTTGCCAGCGGTTACGCACTTCTTCGTTAGTCTGAAACAAAATAGCCGGAATACAAATAAGGTCATCAAAATCCACCGCATTGTAGGCCTTTAAGGAGCGCTGATACGCTGAGTAGCTAGTGGCAACCATTACCTCTTGTGGCGTTTGAGCCAGCTTAATGGCTTCGGGCGGCTCTATAAGGTCGTTTTTTAAGGCGCCAATTTGTTGTTGCACTAGGTCGACCATGTCGCTGTCATCGGCGCCATGTTCACGATGCATTATGTCTTTAAGCAGCCCCTTTGAGTCGGAATCATCAAAGATGGAGAATCCGGGCCGTAAACCTAAATGTTTGCATTCTTTGCGAATGATATTCAAACCTAAGTTATGAAAGGTTGATACCGTTAACCCTCTGGCGGCTTTACCTTGTACCAACTTCCCCACCCGTTCTTTCATTTCTTTGGCGGCTTTATTGGTAAACGTGAGGGCCACAATGTTACGGGCCGAAATACCACACTGCTGAATAAGGTAGGCAATTTTAGTGGTGATTACACTGGTTTTGCCCGAGCCGGCGCCAGCTAATACCAGCAACGGGCCATCGATGTTCAGTACAGCTTCTTTTTGACGGGGATTTAGGTGATTCACAGACTTTCACGGGTAAAAATACGAGGCGCAAGGTTAGCAAAAAAACACCAGTTTGATTAGTGCCATTGTGCAGAATAATGCCCGAGGATTAACTTGCTTTAGGAGTAGCCTGTGAATACGACGCTTAATAGTCTTTTAACAAAAAAAACTGGCGCTCATTGGCCAGCATGCGCATGGCCGGTGGAATTTCGTGAAATCGGGGAATGTCTTGCAGCTCTGGCGTGTCGTCTGAGTGTTTTAAGTGAACTAAACACATGTTCATGAGCTCGGTGAAACCAAAACCTGCAGGGCTTTTGAAGGACCATTGACCTTTCTTTTTAATGGGCAACCAGATTCTTTCATCAAAGCCCCAAAACTGTAGCAGGTGAGCGGATATTAAGTGGGCGTAATGGTCGGCTATCCAATTAAATAAAGGGGGGTCCCCATCTCGCTGAAAACGAGGAAATTCTTGGGCAATCAAAGAGCTGCCTAAATCGCTTAGCACCGCACTTAAAAAAGCCATGTCACCATCCATGTCCATTAAGTTGGCCATCTTTTTCATGGCACTCGCCAATCGCTGCGTGATGTGCCAGCGTTCCTTTAAGTGAGCACTTAACTTAGCGTCGCGCACCTGAAACAAACTTTTAAGTTGGTGTGCCACCACTAGACTTTGCACGGTGCCTAACCCTAAAGTGGCGATGGCATCTTTTAGGGAGCTAATGGGCATAGGCCTTTTATACAAAGTGCCGTTGGCGGTTTTTAAAATAACCGCGGCCAAGGTGGGGTCTTGCTGAATGAGGGAATCCAGTTGTTCAAAGGTAAAAGATTGGATGTTGCCCTGCAGTTTGCCGACGAGCGGCGGCAGGCTTGGGATATCTTGGCGATTGCTTAGAATTTGCTTCACGGTTTGCAAGTACAGCTTTGGGTTCCTTTTAAAATTGCTCATGTTTCATCCGTCGGCTGTAGCAATGGGTGCTGACTTAAGTATAGACGGGCAATTAAGAACTGCTGATACCGATGCGGCGCTCTAGTTGGCGATAACCCAAGGCTTCTAACAGGTGAGGCTTCTCGATGTGATCGCTATTAGCCAGATCCGCGATGGTGCGGGCCACCTTTAAAATACGGTGATAGGCGCGAGCCCTTAACCCCAGCTTTTCTAGCGCCTCTTCCAATAGTTGACTTAAGGGTTGGTCTAAAGGGCAAAACTGGGCCAGTTGTTTTTGCGTTAAA
>MAAB01042822.1_pt1 | contig 16753 bp, 11 predicted proteins | sample 1115991 | NCBI WGS metagenome assembly MAAB01 (sample SAMN04961124, study PRJNA320927) | seawater metagenome | isolation source: sample BD02T18 sea water enriched with oil for 18 days | place: USA:Gulf of Mexico | collected 2013-07-27
ATGGTTAATACCCCATCATCTTGATCTGTTGCTTGGGGAGCTATAATCATACCCTGAACTAAGCCAGAACCAGGCTGGATATAAACGTTCGGAACGGTAGTAGGTGGAGCTGTCTTAATATCGCCGACGTCGGTTGTCACTGAAAGTTTGGTGCCTATAGGAGGTACATTACCATTTACATCCTGAAGCTCAATTGTAAAACATGTATTTATCGTTAAATCGACATTAGACAATGTGTTGCCATTACAGTCACGTAAAATAACATTAACAGAATTACCGTCACTGTTAATCATTGTTACGGTGTTCCATACTTCTAGGCGCGCCTTACAGTGACCTGCTGCAATTGCTGTTGTGCTACAGGAGTCACCGCGAAACAGAGTATTGCTTAGACCGTCGTTGTAAACGCCATCTTTGTTAAAATCAAAGTACTCATCAAAATTATTCACATCGGAATCGTAGCTACCATTATCGTCAGTATCGATAAATGCTTCTGATTGTGTAAACCAAGTCTCTCCAGGGTCGTATAGTGAGTTGCTATTCTTATCAATAAAAGAGTCTTCACCGATTGTTCTCGCCATTATAGTTACTTTAAAATCATCCACGTAACCAGGGTCATGTGACGCTGGAGGCGATACTGGTTGACTACTATCTCTTGCGCTGGTCCAAGTAACAAAACAAACCCCGCCACTGGTAATACACTGGTCTTCAATTAGGCCATTATCATCTGCAACAAAAGAAACCACAGTCCCATCAGATACTGGATTGTTGGAATGATCTTTAACAAAAGCAGTAATTTTTACTTCTGTTCCATAAATATCATAAGAATGCGGGTTAAATAATTCGGTTACTATAGTAAAACCATTTACGTCAGCAAGTGTCGTCACTACATCACTGGCAGTATCGGGAATAGCGTTCTCGGCCTCTTCTCCAAGTGTATCTTCCAATTCTTCTTGTGCTTCTTCTGCTTCAGCTTCGGCCTCTGCATCTGTTGTAGCAGAACCCCCACAAGCAGTTAAAAAGGCCAATAGACCAATGAACATCCAGCTTGTTATTGTTTTCTTCATCTTAATCTCCGATTACGAGCAGCAACCTATTTGAATGCCATTGTACGTAGTTAATTGGAATTATCTATCCATAGCCAAGCAATTACTGTGTACAAGGCCTCACTAATCGACCAAGCACAAAAAGCACGGATTAACCGTGCTTTTTGTAGGACTAATGACCGACGAGATAATTAAACGTCTAAGTAATCCAGCATGCCTTCCGCGGCCTGTCGGCCTTCCCAAATAGCGGTAACCACTAGGTCGGAGCCACGTACCATATCACCGCCGGCAAACACTTTTTTATTGCTGGTTTGAAACTTATACGGTTGCTCTTCTGGGGCCACTACGCCATTCCAGCTATTTAGTTCAATGCCAAAATCGCTAAACCATGGAGCAGGGCTGGGCTTGAAGCCAAACGCCACCAATACTGCATCGGCGGGGATCACTTCTTCAGAGCCTTCGACTACTTCTGGGCGACGACGACCGTTTTCATCAGGTTCACCCAACTTAGTGGTAACCACTTTAACCCCTTCAACCTTGTCTTCACCGACGATGGCGACAGGCTGGCGATTAAATAGGAACTCAACACCTTCTTCTTTTGCGTTTACGACTTCACGCTTAGAACCCGGCATGTTGGCTTCATCACGTCGGTAAGCACAAGAAACACTCTTAGCCGCTTGGCGAATAGAGGTACGGTTACAATCCATGGCAGTATCACCACCACCAAGTACCACCACTTTTTTGCCTTTCATGTCGATAAAGTCGTTGGCGTCTTTTTCCCAGCCTTGATTGTGATTTACATTGGCAATCAGGAAGTCCAAGGCATCAACCACACCCGGCAAATCTTCGCCTGGGAAGCCGCCTTTCATGTAGTTGTACGTACCCATTCCTAAGAACACGGCATCAAATTCGTCAACGATGTCTTGGAACATAATATCTTTGCCGACTTCAGTATTTAAACGGAACTCTACACCCATGCCTTCAAATACTTCACGACGAAGGGATAAAACCGATTTTTCTAGCTTAAATTCTGGAATACCAAACGTTAATAGGCCGCCAATTTCTGGGTACTTATCAAATACCACAGGCTTTACACCGTTACGCACCAATATGTCAGCACAACCCAAACCTGCAGGACCTGCTCCAATAATCGCCACGCGTTTGCCGGTATCTTTGGCAGACGACACATCTGGACGCCAGCCCATAGCAAAAGCGGTATCGGTTATGTATTTTTCAACATTGCCGATTGTCACCGCACCAAAACCGTCGTCTAGAGTGCACGAGCCTTCACATAGACGATCTTGTGGACATACTCGCCCACAGACTTCTGGCAGGGTATTAGTAGAATGACATAACTCTACTGCTTCTAAAATATTGCCTTCAGATGCAAGCTTTAACCAGTTAGGAATGAAGTTATGCACTGGGCATTTCCACTCACAGTATGGATTACCACACTCCAAACAACGGTGAGCTTGATCGCTCACTTGGGTTTGATCGAATGGTTCGTAAATCTCAACAAAGTTGGTTTTACGAGTATGGGTACTCTTTTTAGTGGGGTCCTTACGGGACACATCTAAAAATTGAAAATTGTTATTTAATCGTGTTGCCATTTACAGCACCTCTAAATCTGACTCACTCGCCGGGCTTATACATTTTTGCTCGCGCCAACCTTGGCTTTACGATGTATCGTTCATCCTGAACTAAGCCGCTTTTTGTCTTCCCTGACTGCGCGGCATGCTGTCCTTCCTGGATATAAGCTCTTACTCTGAGCGAGTCCGGGTGTTTTTTAGCAATTGTTCTAAGCTAGCCGCTTTAGGCTTAACCAACCAAAACTTGCCAATGAAGTTATCGAAGTTATCCAAAATTTCTTGGCCCCAGGCACTGCCTGTTTCTTCAACGTAGTTTGTTACAATGCCACGTAAGTGATTACGGTGGGCTTCTGTTCCTTCGTTAGAGATACGATGAATATCTACTAACTCATGGTTATATTGATCAACAAAAGTTTTATTCAAATCCAGAACGTAAGCGAAGCCGCCTGTCATACCCGCACCAAAGTTGTAACCAGTGCTACCCAATACTGTGATCTGACCGCCGGTCATGTATTCACAACAATGGTCGCCAGCGCCTTCAATTACCGCTTTGGCACCAGAGTTTCGAACCGCAAAACGCTCGCCTGCGCGACCTGCGGCCAATAATTGACCGCCGGTAGCTCCATATAAACAAGTATTACCTATAATAGACGCATTTTGTGACGCGTAGATTGAACCCGCCGGAGAGCTAATTACAAGCTTACCACCAGCCATACCTTTACCCACGTAATCGTTGGCATCGCCTTCTAGGTACATGTTCAAGCCACCTGCGTTCCACACACCAAATGATTGGCCTGCAGTACCGTTAAGCTTTAAGGTAATTGGGTTAGAGGCCATGCCTTGATTGCCGTGACGTAAAGCAATTTCACCTGACAAACGGCCACCAATTGAACGATCGCAGTTGCCTACGTTATAGCTAAATTCGCCGCCTTTTTTGCCTTCAATGGCCGCTAAGGTTTCTTCAAGCATACGCTCAGCCAATACACCCTCATCAAATGGCGCGTTACGCTCAACTTGTACTGTGTGCGGTTTATCGGCTGGAATTTGGTCATTGCCAAGCAATGGGCTTAAATCAATTTTTTTCTGCTTGTCTGTGGCGCCGTCGATCATTTCAAGTAAGTCGGTACGACCGACTAGCTCATCTAAACTACGCACGCCTACAGCGGCCATCCACTGACGTGTTTCTTCGGCAACAAAGGTGAAGAAGTTTTTAACCATTTCAACGGTACCGATGAAATGTTTGTCACGTAAATCTTCACGCTGAGTGGCAACACCAGTAGCACAATTGTTTAGGTGGCAAATTCGCAAGAACTTACAACCCATAGCGATCATAGGCGTGGTTCCAAAACCAAAGCTTTCAGCCCCTAAGATTGCGCCTTTAATAATATCCAAACCGGTTTTTAAACCGCCATCTGTTTGTAGGCGAACCTTGCCACGCAAATCGTTAGCACGCAGAGCCTGGTGAGCTTCGGCTAAACCTAGCTCAAACGGCGAACCGGCATATTTAATAGAGGTTAGCGGTGATGCTGCTGTACCGCCGTCATAACCAGATATGGTGATGTAGTCGGCATAGGCTTTTGCCACACCCGCGGCAATTGTGCCAACGCCAGGCTCGGATACCAACTTAACAGAGATCTTAGCGCGAGGATTTACCTGCTTAAGATCATAGATTAGCTGCGCTAAATCTTCGATAGAGTAAATATCGTGATGTGGCGGAGGTGAAATAAGCGTCACACCCGGTACTGAGAAGCGAAGAGTCGCAATAAGCTGATTAACCTTACCACCTGGCAATTGACCGCCTTCGCCTGGTTTCGCGCCTTGTGCTACTTTAATTTGTAATACTTCAGCACTTGAAAGGTAATGCGGGGTTACACCAAAACGACCCGAGGCAATCTGCTTAATTTTAGAATTTCGCAACGTACCGTAGCGCTTTGGATCTTCACCGCCTTCACCTGAGTTAGAGTTACCACCCAACTCATTCATAGCTTGCGCTAGCGCTTCGTGTGCTTCCGGAGACAAAGCCCCTAAAGACATGGCCGCGGAATCAAAGCGTGGAAAAATTTTGTCGATCGATTCAACTTCATCGATATTAATGCTGTTAGTCGCCTTCAACTGCAATAAGTCTCGAATGGTCGCCACAGGACGCTCATTGACTAAGGTGGCATATTTATCATATGACGCCTGTGAATTATGTTGCACCGCGTGCTGAATGGTCGACACAACATCTGGATTAAAGGCATGGTATTCACCACCGTGCACATACTTTAGCAGGCCACCTTGTGATATGGCTTTTCGAGCTTTCCATGCGTCGTTGCTATTACGCTCTAGATCATTTTGAAAGTCGCTAAATTCAGCGCCTTTGATTCGGCTGGTTAATCCCTTAAAACAAAGGTTAACGACTTCATCACCCAAGCCAATGCCTTCAAACAACTGAGAGCCACGGTATGAGGCAATAGTTGAAATACCCATCTTAGACAGGATCTTCATTAGACCCTTGCAAATGCCTCGACGGTAATTTTGGTTGCTCTGTAACGGATCACCCAACAACTCACCCGTACGATGCATGTCAGCCAATACTTCAAAGGTTAACCATGGATAAACCGCTGTGGCACCAAAGCCCAGCAATACAGCAAAGTGATGAGCGTCGCGGGCGTCACCGGTTTCCACAATAATATTAGAGTCACAGCGTAATGACGCGGCAATCAATGCATGGTGTACCGCACCGGTAGCCATGGCAGATGGAATGATTAATTGCCCTTCTGATACCTCGCGGTCAGAAAGAATAACAATCGTAGTGCCTTCAAGTACGGCTGCACATGCTTGCTGTGTAAGGCTTTCAATGGCCGCCTTTAAATCGCTGTTTTTATCAAACGCTAACGACAGCGTGGTGTACTTAAATGTGTCTTTAGCCACATTTTTAAGGCCACTGAACTTCATTGGCGACAGAACAGGGTTGGTTAAAATAATGCGAGTAGCGTGATCTGCATTCGATAAAAATATATTTTGCTCTTTACCAATACACGTCTCTAGCGACATTACGATCGCTTCACGTAATGGATCGATTGGCGGGTTGGTTACTTGAGCAAACATCTGACGAAAATAATCGCCAATATGACGCGACTTTTCTGACAATACAGCCATGGGCACATCGTCACCCATTGAACCCGTACCCTCTACACCCTGTTCGGCCAGTGCGCTTAGCACTTGCTGACGCTCTTCATTACTAATTAGGTGCAGCTTTTGATGAACCTTTACTTGTTCTGCGTTTAATGGATCGCCGCTTAAACGCTGCAACTCAAGTTTTGACTCTATATGAATTGAGTTTTGCTTTAGCCATTTGCGAAACGGTTGAGTCTTCTTAAGTTTATTATCGATATCCAAAGGCTCAAGAATGGTGCCGGTCTGTGTATCTATGGCGAGAATTTCACCAGGACCCACACGGCCTTTGTCTATTACGTCTTCAGGCTTATAAGAAAAAGTACCAATTTCTGAGGCTACAGTAATGTAACCATTTTTAGTCTTCACCCAACGAGATGGACGTAAGCCGTTACGGTCTAGTCCACATACCGCGTAACGACCATCGGTAATTACTAAACCAGCTGGACCATCCCATGGTTCCATATGCATAGAGTTAAACTCATAAAATGCACGTAGCTCTGCATCCATGGTTTCAACATTTTGCCAAGCAGGTGGAATCATCATTCGAATAGCACGGAACATGTCCATGCCACCGGTGTGGAGCAGTTCCAACATGTTATCCATGGAGGACGAATCTGAACCCGTGGTGTTTACCAATGGCTTCACTGAGTCTAGATTTTTTAATAAAGGCGATACAAATTTACTGCTACGGGCCGCTGCCCAGTTGCGGTTACCTTGAATAGTATTGATTTCACCATTGTGCGCCAACATACGGAACGGTTGAGCTAATGGCCAACGAGGTGCTGTATTCGTTGAGAATCGCTGGTGGAAAATACAAATGGCGGTTTCCATACGTTCATCACCTAGATCGGTGTAAAACGTAGGTAAATCCACAGGCATCATTAAGCCTTTATATGACAGCGTGGTTTCAGATAACGAGCAGACATAAAAGTTCTCGTGATCCTGAAGTTCAATTTCCATTTTACGGCGTGCGTAATACAACTTCACCGCAAATTCTTGGGCATTGCATGGTGTTGCGGAGGTTACAAATACCTGTTCAAAGCGGGGCAAACAATCAACGGCCATTGGCCCTAAACAATCGTTATTAGTAGGAACCACACGGAATCCGGCTACTTTTAAACCTTGATCATCAAATGCTGTTTTCATGGCTTGGCGCTGAGTATCGGCAACAGCCATGTCCAGATCAAGGAATATCATACCCACAGCGTATTGCTCGGGCAGTTCGATATTTAAGTCCGACTTAACGACCTGACGCAAAAAGCTGTCGGGTTTTTGTAGTAATAGGCCACAACCATCACCTGTTTTACCATCAGCCGCGATACCGCCACGGTGGGTCATACAAGTCAATGATTCAATAGCCGTACGCAATAGGTCATGACTGGTCTCGCCCTGTGTATGGGCAATTAGACCGAAGCCACAGTTATCTTTAAAGTCACCTGGTGTGTACAGACCTTTATTCATAAACGCTCTCGATAATTCTTTAAAAATCAATACCTTAGAGGGCTCATAGTGGCCGATTCAGTGGTTTTGAACATACAAAAGGGTGCTTATTCTACACGCAGGAGGGCTTTAGCTCAATCTATTCGGCTTTTTAGGGGGGTTAACCTGTTTAAGAGGGCTGATTTAGGGAGTTATATACTTCCGTATGTCCTCCTGAATCTTGCTTACTGGGCGTATCCAAGGACGGCTTTTTAAGGTGCGACCTAGGCTTGAGGCCTCGGTACTTGCATTTCTTTTATTATCAAATGGCCCATAAACCACTACAAACCATGGCTGCCCTTTGTATTGGGTTTGATATACGTTTAGTTTTTCGGCATCCAGCTGGCGAGCGAATCTTGCCATAAATGACTGTGCGCTTTTTTCACTGCGCACCCCCAAGAGCTGTAACAAGTACTCATTAGGCTGGGCCGATAATAGCGGGTGAGGTTTAGGGCCTGATCTAGGTTTAGTAACCACCTTTGGTTTATTTAAGCTAGGTGCTGGATTTGCACTCGCTATTACTCTCTTTTTGGGTGGAGCAGGTACCGCAATTTCATCCCTTGTTAATTGTTGCGCAGCTTTGGCTGCAACTTGTTTATTTACGGCTGAATGAGATATTGACGCGGCAACTACCTTTTTGATTTTATCAGTAGCTTTTGATTGGCCAGAGCGCTCTTGGAGTAACTGTGTCACAGCTTCTGCGCCATCTACGGTATTTAAATTTAAAGGCTCTGTTACCCCTTTTTCTTGAAGCAGTTGCGCAATGACATCTTGTGATTCTGCACTCTGACCTTCATCTTGATATAAAAATGAAAATACCAGCGCCATACCAATTAACCCAATAGCCGCCACATGCCCTAAGGGGAAGCGAGACTTAAGTTTATGCTGATGTTCTTTTTCAACATCTATTAATTCAATTAATTTACCGGGTATTCCGCCACTTAACTGCCATAACTGATGAACCTTTTGATCACTCAATGGCATAGTTTCATAACCCGCCTGCTGATACAGCTGAGTAATAAACTGACATGAATCAACTTCTGATAAGGGAAGTAAATCAATATGATGATATAAATTCTCTAATTGAAGCTGCAATTGTATTACATTCAATTTTTCAGCAAGAATATCGTCACCACACAACACCAACTGCCAATTTTTCTGATTTGTGCATAACTGAACTAACTGTAATAACGCGGTCTGCTCTAATAAATGGGCATCATCGATCAGTACAAATTTTTGAGTATCAGCTTTAGCTTGCTTAATGTCGTCTAAGGAGGGACTACAGGACAGCTGTAAAGCCATATAAGCAATGACGGACTGCTCATCTGTGATATGCAATGCATCAAACTGAATCACTTGCTGATCATCAGGCAATTGCGCTTGAACCTGTGAGAGTAAAACCGACTTTCCGGTGTCGTGATTACCACTAAGCAACACAATTAGTGAGCTAAATTGCTGCACATGAAGCAACATATCTAACTGCTGCTCTCGATCGTTCAGTTTAATGTAGGTAGGAGAGGCTTTGTCTATGTTCATAATTCTGCTCTCCTTTTTTATTATTTTGTCAGATGTTTTAACGTGGCATCTAACTGATCCATGGCAAAATCAGACGTGGTGACTGCTTGCCCCATTTCCTTTAATAATACCAACCTCAGCTTACCATCAAGGACTTTTTTGTCTACTGACATTAAGTCTTTGAAGCGAGTTCCCTCCATACCCACAGGGCAATCAACAGGTAGTCTAGCGGCTTCTAATATTGATACGATGCGTAAGTAGTCATTCTGGGTTATCCAGCCTAATCTTTTAGATAGGTCTGCAGCCATCACGGTTCCAGCTGAAACAGCTTCGCCATGCAACCAATTACCATAGCCTTGATCGGTTTCTATGGCATGACCAAAGGTATGGCCTAAGTTTAATATGGCCCGAATCCCCCCTTCCCTTTCATCTTGCGCAACCACTTTGGCTTTATTGGTGCAAGATACCTCAACAGCATAAATGAGCGCGTCTCGATCTCGAGCAAGCAATCGCTCCATGTTGTTTTCTAACCATTCAAAAAATGGCGCGTCACAGATCAAACCATATTTAATTACTTCCGCTAAACCGGCCGACAGCTCTTTATCTGGCAGTGTTTTAAGGGTTTCGATATCAATTAACACACAATTAGGCTGGTGGAATGCACCAATCATATTCTTACCTAATGCATGATTCACACCGGTTTTACCGCCAACAGATGAGTCCACTTGGGACAATACGGTTGTGGGCATTTGAATAAAATCGACGCCTCGCTGGTAACTGGCCGCCGCAAAACCTGTCATATCACCCACTACACCACCACCCAATGCCACCAATGTGGTAGTACGGTTATGTTTGTGAGTAAGAAGCGCACTATAAATAAGGTTTAAACAATCTAATGTTTTATACTTTTCGCCATCAGGTAGGATTACAGTTTCAACCTGGTAATCCTTAAAAAGCTGCTTAGTCTGCTCAAGATAAAGCGGTGCAATGGTTTCGTTGGTGACTATCATCACCTGCTTACCAGATACGTACGGTGAAATTAAAGCGGGGTCAGATAAGATATTTTGACCGATAAAAATTGGATAACTTTTATCAGGTAAATCGACGCTAAGTTTTTTCATGTTTTTAATCAATGACACTTAATTTTATGAGTTGCGCAAGGATTTCTTGCACTACAAATCTAGGGTTTCGCTCATCGGTATAAATCGTAATATCAGCGACTTCAGTGTACAGAGGGTCTCTCTCATTCATGAGTCGAGTGAGCACTTCCCGTGGGTTATCTATTTGTAAAAGAGGACGATTCTTATCTTTTGCGGTACGCGCGAGTTGCTGATCAACAGAGGTTTTCAAATATACTACCGTACCACGACTGGACAGGTGTATTCTATTTTGAGGGCGCAGAACGGCACCGCCACCCGTGGCCAGCAATATTCCTTGCTGGGCGGTAATTTCTTCAATGGCAATAGCCTCACGGTCGCGAAAGCCAGCCTCGCCTTCCACATCAAATATCCAGGGAATATTACAACCGCAATTATCTTCAATTTCTTTATCGCTGTCTTTGAACTCAAGCTTCAGCTCGGCACAAAGTAAACGGCCGATGGTGCTTTTACCAGCACCCATCGGCCCAACAAGATATACGTTTCGTTTTGACATACTTTTCATTTCTTAAGGCTTCGATCAGCCTCACACAGCAAACCAGAATTCCTAAATTTCACTTAAGGGGCACAAAACCCCACGATCAAGTTCAGTACATTTAGTGTGAGCTTAAAACATCCTTCACTAATCTCGGAGTTATGAATATTAATAACTCACTCTTATCTTCAGTGTGAGTGGTGCGTCTAAATAGACGACCAATCACGGGAAGATCCCCAAAGAAAGGTGTTTTATCAGTGGTGGTAATATCTTCAGATTGAAAAATACCACCCAGAACGATGGTTTCACCGTTATTTACCAAAACCTGCGTTTCAAGCTGATTGGTATTGATGGTGGGGATGTTGTTAATAACTTCGCCTATAGCATCTTTATTAATGATTAAGTCCATTAAAATTCGATCATCAGGGGTAATTTGTGGAGTCACTTCTAACTTAAGCACCGCTTCTTTAAAAGTGATGGTAGTCGCACCACTGGCTGAGGCCTGCTCATATGGAATTTCTGAACCTGCTTGAATACGAGCTGTTTGACCATCTGCTGTTATCACGCGGGGCTGCGAGATAATTTCAGCTCTACCATCGGATTCCATGGCCGACAACTCAAGGTCCAACACGTAATCTGCCGCATCAATCCCTATGGCAAAACTACTTGCTGAGGCACTGGCCACACCGAGATCTACAACACTCATATCGGCAAGAACGACATCCTCGACCGTACCACCAGGTACCACATTGTTATGGAAACGAGTGACTGTATCTAAATTATTACCCGCACTCAAAATATTGCCATTATTTTGCAATACTCCGTAACCACCACCCCAACGAATACCTAGGGCTTCACCAACATTGGTGGATGCAACAACAATTCGCGCTTCAATGAGCACTTGGCGAACCGGCACATCAAGTACTTTTATGGCGCGCCTTACGGATTCAATAGATGCTGTTGTGTCATGGATGATAATAGTATTAGTACGAACATCGACACTGGCAGTGCCTCGATCCGTAAGCATGCTGTTTTCTGCCGAAATAAGCGCAAGCAGGTCTGTGGCCTTAGCATAACGTACCTGTATAAACTCGGTGCGCAAAGGAGAGAATTCCTCAACTTGTCTATTAGCTTCCAACTCTATTTTTTGACGATTGGCTATCTGATCGGCAGGACCCACCATCAACACATTACCGATTTGCTGTTTTGCTAAGCCTTGTGATTTAAGCACTATGTCCAGCGCTTGATCCCAAGGTACATTTTTAAGCCGTAACGTAATGCTTCCGTCCACCGTGTCGCTGGCGACTAAGTTAAAACCGGTAAAGTCAGCAATAATCTGCAGTACGGTACGAACTTCTATGTCTTGGAAATTAAGCGATAACTTTTCCCCTGTATATGGGAAGCGTTCTTTTCGAATTTGATCTTCTTCATTCTTAGTTAACGGCTTAACGCTGATAGTTAATAGGTTATTAGTTTGATAAGCGAGATAATCAAATAACTCATCACTAGGCTCAATGAAGAATACGGGCTTACCCGCCTCAACTGTGGCATCGATAAAACGCACTGGAGTCGCAAAATCACGTACATCCAAACGGCGGCGCATTTCATCTGCTAGTTTAACATCGTCAAATTCGACACGAATACGACCTGATTCCTGTGAAATATCAACAGGCACATTTGGATTTGTTAACCTAATCATCACTAAACCCTCACCGTGGTCACCACGACGAAAGTCTATATCTACAATGCGGTTGTCATTTTCTACCAATTTAGATTGTTGATACTCAGCCTGATCTTCGCTAAGCCCAGCATTATCATTGCTTGCCACAACACCTTGTTGACCAATTAATACGAATAAACTATTGCCTTCCACTCGAGTGCTATAGCCTGTTAATTCGGTCATATTAATGATCACTCGAGTTTTATTTTGAGTGCCCACGATAATGGCGGTACGAGCATTTCCCATGCCTATTTTATGGTATTTACTCTTAAGTTCGCTGGTCACACCTTTTAAATCTAGGGCGATACGCGCAGGGGATTCTATGGTGTAGCCAGATACAACTGGAGGTTCTCCATCAAACTTTAATTCCATCTCAGTTTTGTCACCGGGTAAAGATGCAAACCCTACCTCTTGAAGCACTGCCGCCTGAGACGATACAGATGCTAACACCAATAGACTTAACAGCCATTTTGTCATGTTCTTTTTATTCACTTTCCACCTCCAGCAGATTCGTTCAAGCCCATACTATGGGGCCGTGAAATCCATCCACCACTGCCACTTGGTACAACTTCAATTAAATCGATTTGATCATCTAAGATATTGAGTATTTGTCCGTTGTTTTTACCCATGTAATGACCTTTTTGAACCACATGAACGTTACCTGCGGACGTTTGCACAAGGGCATTCAGACTAGCAGACTCACCCTTAGAAAGCGTACCCACTAGCTTCAATTCCCCTAATGGAAAACGTTCCAACGGTTGCTTGCGCCTTTCACTATCAGGTGCCTCAACCTGAGTTACAAATCGGCTGCCCATTTCCTCAAAAACAACCGGAGATTCAAACGGAGACCGTAATGCCGATGCACCATAAACAAAGGAGGAGTATGGCTGAAACTCAGGGAGAGGTTTAATACGCCCCCTAGGTTTTGCCGTAGTATCAGCTACAAACACCTCCAGGTCAGCCACGTCGGAACTGCCGTTACAAGCAGTTAAAAAAATGAAACTAATTAAGATTAATATTCTCATTTCTTCTTCCGCTTCTTCTTTTTACTTTCACTATTATAGCGATAGGTTTTAGCCACAATTTTGAGGTTTAGCTTATTGGTATCAGCTTCATTAGCACTAACTGCTTCAAAGTCATGCAAAGTGACGATTCGACCCAAGCCCGCTACAGCACTGACAAAGGCGCCAAAATCATGGTACTCGCCTATTACATCAATGCTGATGGGTAATTCAGTGTAATACTCGGTTTCCACTTCTTTATCGAGTTTAATAGACTTGATTTGCAAACTAGCCCCTAAGGCAGCTGTTGTTATGTCATCTAGTAACCCAGGCACTTCGGTATCTTTAGGTAATTGGCGCAATAAACTACCAAAAGAGCTCTCTATCTCCTCTAACTGTTTTTTATAGCCAGCAAGGTTAGCTACCCGAAAGGCTTTTGTTTCAAAATCTTTTTTAAGTGTTGCTTCCTTGGCCTGAACCGAATCATATCTTTCCGTAAGCCCCTGGATATCAATGAAATACATGCCCACTAAGACCGCTACAAATACCAAAACAGCAAAGAAAAGTCGACCTGCCAAAGGCCATGAGCCCATGTTATTCCAGTCGATATCATTGATATCAAAACTATTTATTTTGTCATTTAGTTCTTGAAAATCCATTATTTGGCCTCCCCTAGAACAGGCCTAGTCTGCCCAACCAACATATCAAAACTGCTGTATCCGTCTTTGTTAGACTGCACATTGAGTAAGTTAGGGTTTATAAACCAAGGGGATTCATCAAAATTCCGCATTAGCTGAGAAATTTGATCGTTACTAGCCGCCCGCCCTTTCAGAGTAAAGCTAGTACCCTTAGCAGAGACCTGGCTAAAGAAAAGCTCTTCAGGCATGACACGCGCTAGTTCATCAAATACACGTACAATTACCGGTCGATTACCCTGTAAGTCTTGAATTAAGCGCATACGATCAAGCAATTGCTCTCGCTTAGTTCTTAGCTCGCGAATTTCATTAATTTTTTTATCTAACGAAGCGCCCTGACGCTCCAAATAATCGTTTCGGTATTGCTGATCCGAAATAGCACCACTTACAGCCCCACTGACCAGCCACCAAAGACCCAAAGCGACTACTAACACTCCCGCTAAAACCGTAACATATTCTTTTTGACGCTCTTGCCGCTGCTCTTCACGCCACGGCCTGAGGTTAATTTTTGCCATTAGTTAATTCCTTAATACTCATGGCTTGGCGCAGACTTTTTGAATCTGCGCACAACTTGAATGCTGAGAATAAACTTATCATTAATCAAAGCTCCTCATGGCTAAACCGCATGCTACCAATAAACCCGGTGCATCATTGGCCAGTATTTGAGCGTTCACTTTTTGGCCCAATGTCATATCTGCAAAAGGGTTAGCAATAATGGCCGGTGTACCAATTTTCTCTTGCACTAACAGCGACAAGCCTTCCAATGAAGAGGTGCCGCCAGCCAGAATGACATAATCCACATCATTGAATTGGCTGGAACTGTAAAAAAACTGCAACGAACGACTTACCTGCTGCACTACGGACTCTTTAAATGGCTCCAGTATTTCACTGTCGTAATCATCAGGCAGCCCACCTTCCAATTTCGCTTTCATAGCCTCTTGAGCACTAATACCATAACGGCGCTGTATTTCTTCGGTAAGCTGGCGGCCACCAAACATCTGCTCTCGAGTATAAATCGTCGCGCCCTTGTGCAATACATTAAGCGTAGTCATTGTCGCACCAATATCTATTATGGCCACAGTGTCTAGATTTTCACCTTCCAGCTGAGGCTCTATTAGCTGGTAAGCACGCTCAACACAAAATGCCTCTATATCAACTACCGATGATTCAAGGCCCGCTATTTCAATAGCGTCTTCACGTAATTCTACGGTTTCTTTACGACAAGCGGCCAGCAACACGTTTACCTGACCATCATTACCCTCGACCGGACCTTGCTCTTCAAAGTCCATGGCCACTTCTTCTAAGGGGTAAGGAATATATTGATCAGCTTCGATGCGAATTTGGTTTTCCATCTCATCAGACGAAAGACCCTCGGACATTTGAATGACTTTGGTAATAACGGCAGAACCTGCCACAGCAACAGAGGCTTTTTTAACATTAGAGCGGGAACGAGTAATGGCTTTCTTGATAGATTCACCCACGGACTCCTCATCGTTGATAGCCTGTTCAACCACAGCATTTTCAGACAGGGCTTCGCTGGCGTAAGCTTCCACTTGAAAGCGCCCGTTTTGCTCTACGATTTCTATAAGCTTAATGCTAGTGGAGCTTATATCGACCCCAAGAACAGCCTTATTTTTTTTCTTAAATAGTTTGGCTAGCACCGCTATCCCTTAATTAATACAGCACACACACGCGAAAGGTGCCAAAATGTATGAATAGTGACTCATTATAAGCACAATCACATTAAAAGAACAAAAAACCATTTATAATGGTTCACGCCCAAAAATACTTGGGGATATATCTCTATTCTAAGCAATTAATGATGACAATAAATCGACCTGTTTTGCGTTTTTTAATAATAAGTACCATTGCTGGCTTTTTTAGCTTGATAATTGGTGCTTGTAGCGTTTATTTATACCTTGCGCCCAGCTTACCCTCGGTGGAAAGTTTAAAAAACATACAACTTCAAACGCCCTTACGTATATATAGCAGTGATCTGCAACTAATCGCTGAATTTGGCGAAAAAAGACGTACCCCTGTTAGCTTTGAAGAAGTGCCTACGCAATTTTATAATGCCCTAATTGCCGCTGAAGATGAAAACTTTTATACCCATCCCGGTATCGACATAAAAGGTCTGGCACGAGCAGCCTACGAATTAATCACCACAGGTAAAAAGCGCTCAGGTGGCAGTACGCTAACCATGCAGGTGGCTAAAAATTACTATTTAAGTAGCGAAAAAACATTTACTCGTAAATTCACCGAAATTTTACTCGCACTCCACATAGAACAAGAAATCAGTAAAAAGGAGATACTGGAGCTGTATGTTAATAAAGTATACCTAGGCAAAAGAGCCTACGGTGTAGCCTCTGCTGCGCAAGTTTATTACGGCAAAAACATTAGCGATCTGTCATTGGCGCAACTCGCCATGATCGCAGGTTTGCCTCAAGCACCAAGCGCGGCCAACCCAATTAACAACCCTCAGCGTGCTCGGTACCGTCGCAACTACGTGCTGGCCCGCATGTTTACCGCGGGCTTCATCACTCAAACTGAATTTGATGACGCAGGCTCCGAACCCATTAGCGCCAAATATCATGGCCTTTCTAGCCAGATCGACGCCCCTTATGTGGCAGAGATGGTGCGCAGTGAAATGCTTAAACGCTACCCCACAGACCTTTATACAAAAGGCTACTCTGTCATCACCACCATAGACAGCAAACTTCAAGTTGCCGGGCAAAAATCCATTCGAGACGGACTCCATGCATTTGATCGAAAACATGGCCTACGCCAACCGCTAACTCAATTAGCCAACTTTGTATTACCCGAGCAACAGGAAATGGAAGTTTTTTACACTCCTAGCAATTGGTCAGTAGGAGATCCCATACCCAGCGAAGACAAACATCTATTTTTACCCCCCAGCCCT
>MAAB01033046.1_pt1 | contig 16693 bp, 16 predicted proteins | sample 1115991 | NCBI WGS metagenome assembly MAAB01 (sample SAMN04961124, study PRJNA320927) | seawater metagenome | isolation source: sample BD02T18 sea water enriched with oil for 18 days | place: USA:Gulf of Mexico | collected 2013-07-27
AAATCACGATCACTCACGATTACCTTACGTAAATACTCAGCGCATTCTCGAATTTCTCGCTCGCCGGGTAAGAAAACCAATACATCTCCAGCTTGCTGATTTATACGATCTTGCTCTGCCAGCTCTTGCAGCCCATGCAGGATTCCTTCTTGCACGGTTAAGTCGGTATTATCGTCACCATCACCCGCCTCACTATCGCGAACAAGGGGACGAAATCGATCTTCTACGGGAAAGGTACGGCCCGACACTTCAATCACAGGGGCGTTATCAAAGTGGTCACTGAAGCGTTTTAAATCAATCGTTGCTGAAGTAATAACCACTTTAAGATCAGGGCGTTTAGGAAGTAGCTGCTTAAGAAAGCCCAATAAGAAATCGATATTTAGACTACGTTCATGAGCTTCATCGATAATAATGCAATCATATTCAGATAGAAATTTATCATTCTGCGTTTGCGCTAACAGAATACCATCCGTCATTAATTTAACTCGAGTGCGCTCACTGGTTTGGTCACTAAAACGTACTTGACAACCGACCTCTTGCCCCATCTCCACTTCAAGCTCTTGCGCAATACGACTCGCAACGGACCTTGCCGCTAAACGTCTAGGTTGCGTATGCGCAATAGTGCCCGCCTGACCTAACCCTAACTCCAAGCATAACTTAGGTAGCTGGGTCGTTTTACCTGAACCGGTTTCACCTGCAATAATGATTACCTGATTGGCACTTAACGCCTCAAGTATTTCCTCACGCTTTTGACTAACGGGTAATGATTCAGGGTAATTTATTTTTAATGGATTTTGACGCAAAGCTAGAGCACGCTGACTGAGTTCAATATTTGCCAATAACTTAGCCAATTTTTTATCAATTGGTTTAGCTTGTTTCGCTAAACTAAAAATAGCCTGCAAATCTCGATTAAAGCGAAATTTATCTTTGGCTAAACATTGCTGCACAGCTTTTTTAAGTGCTTGGCGATCAAGCTCGTTATTCTGACTCACATCAAACCCAATAATTTATTCAAAAACGCTTTAAAAGTAACTTATGAATTAGTTACGCAGAAACGAAAACGCCCTACTAAATAGCAGGGCGTTATTCTAACAACAATCTTAACAAAGCTTCCGCTTAATCAGTAATACTAGCTAGACTTAGCTATTTCTTCGTCACGCAATTCACGACGTAAGATTTTACCCACGTTTGTTTTAGGCAGCTCATCACGAAATTCAACATGGCGAGGAATCTTATAGGCCGTTAAGCGCTCACGAGCCCATTCTTTAATATCTGCCGCAGTTAGATTTTCATTGCTTGATACAATAAATACTTTAACAGTTTCAGAAGTTTTTGGATCGGGAATACCAATCGCTGCCGCTTCGATTACATCTGGGTGAGCAACAATTTCATCTTCAACTTCGTTTGGATAAACGTTAAAGCCCGATACGATAATCATGTCTTTCTTGCGATCAACAATTTTCAAGTAACCTTCTTCATCGATCACTGCAATGTCACCCGTCTTCAACCAGCCTTCGCTATCGATCGTTTCCGCTGTTGCTTCTGGGCGCTGCCAATAACCCTTCATTACTTGAGGGCCTTTAACACATAGCTCGCCCGCTTCACCGATCGGTAACTCATTACCATTATCGTCAATCACTTTACAATTCGTGCTAGCAACTGGAAGGCCAATTGTGCCTAATTTAATGTGACCCGGTGGGTTAAAAGAAACAACAGGAGAAGTTTCAGTCATACCAAAACCTTCAGCAATATCGCACTTCGTTACTTTTTCCCAAGAATCCGCGGCATCTTTTGTTAACGCCATACCACCAGAGATAGTTAGTTTTAAGCCACTAAAATCTAGTGCTTTGAATACAGGCTGATTGCACAAAGCAACAAATAAGGTATTTAAACCTACGAAGCAGGAGAATTTTGTATTTTGTAATACTTTAATAAAACCAGGAATATCACGCGGATTCGGAATTAATACACTGTGATTCCCCGTTTCAAGTAACACCATGCAGTGAACTGTAAATGCGTAGATGTGATAAAGAGGCAAAGGCGCAATCGCTGTTTCTTTACCCGTATCCAATGCCATAGAAAACAAACCGTGACACTGCAACATATTTGCAATCAAGTTTCCGTGAGTAAGCATTGCACCTTTAGCAACACCCGTAGTACCACCGGTATATTGCAATACTGCAACATCATCTTGCTTCATTTCAGGGGTAGTAAATGACTTACCTTGACCTTGAGCCAATGCTTTACGCAATGGGATTGCATTAGCAATATTAAATGCTGGCACTTCTTTTTTAACGTATTTCACGACGCTATTAATCAAAATACGCTTAACCGTCGTATTCATATCGCCAACTTCAGTCACGATAACGGTTTCAATAGAGGTATTAGCTAGAATATTCGCAGCTTTTGATGCCATGTTAGCTAAGACGACTAAAGCTTTCGCACCCGAGTCATTAAATTGGTGCTCCATCTCACGCTCAGTATAGAGAGGATTGGTATTCACTACCGTCATACCAGCACGCATTGCGCCAAACACAACAATTGGGTACTGCAGAACGTTAGGCAATTGAACCGCAATGCGATCACCGGCTTTTAAGCCAGTCTCATTTTGCAGATAAGCAGCGAAAGCAGCACTTTTCTCTTCAAGCTCAGCATAGGTCAATGTTTGACCAAGACAAGTAAATGCAGGTTTTTCAGCATACTTAGCAACAAAAGTATTAAAAACATCGATTACTGACTGATACTTCGTGGTATCAATTGTTTTCGCTAGACCTTCAGGATACTTATCCTGGAAAAATGCTTCGTTCATATTAACTCCCAATTAGATTCGTACATAATTCGTACTAAACACGTATTTATTATTGATCGCTTAAACTCCAGAAAAGAGTTAAACGATTTTTTTTGGATAAAATATGGGCCAGAGACTACCAGTTTTTGGCAGTTCGGGCAAAAAACCTCGCTTAAAACATACAAAAAAACACGAAATACCAGTAATCTATTGATATAAATTAATAACCTATAATAATGCCTGATAATTGGGTCAAAACATGATCAATAAAATAACAACTGTTACCACTCAAGATGGTCGTAACATCAAGGTAAGCGCTTGGATTGCCCCCCAAGCAAAGGCTTATTTGCATATCTGCCATGGCATGGCTGAACATATCGAACGATATAAAGAGTTTGCCCATGCAATGGTCGCACAAGGGTTTAATGTTTTCTTCCACAATCATCGTGGACACGGTGATAATGAAATACTTGGTCATTACGCTAACCAAGATGGCTGGGAAAAAACCATTCAGGACATTAAGGACGTTCAAAATCAGCTTGTCGAAGACAAGGCATTACCACTATTTCTATTCGCCCATAGCATGGGCTCTTTTATCGCTCAAGGTTTTGCATTACGCCATGGTAAAAATCTAGCTGGATTAATTCTTTCTGGCACTAATTACCAAAACCCAAGCATGTATTATGCAGGGCGGCTAGTAGCCAAAATTGAGAACTTCCGTTTAGGGCTAGGCACCCCTTCTCAAACCATGGACAAGCTATCTTTTGCTTCCTTTAATAGCCACTTCAAACCAAATCGAACCGAGTCTGATTGGTTAAGCCGTGATCCAGAACAAGTCGATCGCTATATACGTGATCCCTTATGCGGATTTGCTTGCAGTGGTGAAACATGGCAACAATTACTATCTGGCCTTATAGAAATTAGCAAAAATAAGAACTTAAGAAAAATACCAAGCGAACTGCCAATCTACATCTTTGGCGGAGATGAAGATCCCGTTGGGCGAATGGGCAAAGGAATTCCAGCATTAGCTGAAAAACTACGACAAACAGGTCATGACAAGGTCACAATTAAACTTTATAAAGGAGGACGTCATGAGATGCTGAACGAGACTTGCAAAGAACAGGTTTATTCAGACATTTCTAACTGGATCACTGAACAAATAAAATAATCAATCTCCGCACAAGGAAGTAGCATGACTCAAATTAGTAACCGCCCTTTTAATACCATCAAAATTGGTGACTTCTGTAATCGTAAACATACAGTTTCAGAAGAAGACTTGTTATTATTTGCTCGCGCCAGTGGTGATTTAAATCCCTTACACCTTGATGCGGAATACGCAGCAACCACGCCCTTTAAACAACGCATCGCTCATGGCATGTTCACTGGAGGGTTAATCTCTGCTGCCTTAGCTATGGATTTACCAGGACCTGGAACAATTTATTTATCGCAAGACTTACAATTCAAACGGCCTGTCTGTATTGGTGACGAATTAACCGTGATATTAACCGCAACAGAAAAACATGAAGAAAAACCGATAGTGACGCTATCGTGTGAGGTTACCAACCAGGATGGCAAGGCTGTTGTTGTAGGTACTGCAAAAGTAATGGCGCCAACTAAAAGCATGATTGTTGAAGCTGCTGAAATAGATAGTCTAGAAGAAGCTTAATATTTATGGCGTCTCTATATTGCAGGCGCCTATTTTTTATCTACCCCTCGATAATACGTACCTTGCTTTGGTGTTTTAGCCCCTTGCTCAGTCATAAATTTGAATGGCATCGAATACACCCCCTTCCCCGAGTTATAGCGCATAACAAAATGCAGATGCGGCCCCGTGGAATACCCTGTACTGCCAATTCTTGCTAATACCTGCCCAACATCAACTCGCTGACCAATTTCAACATCTAAACTGCCATATAGAATATGTGCATATATGGCATAACTGCCATCATCGTGCATTACGGTGACATGATTTGCTTTATCCAAAAAATAATTAGCTGCACCGCCAATAGAAAAATCATCTCGCGCGTCGGCAATGACTCCCGCTTTAACCGCTAAAACTTTCTCGCCAACAGGCATTGCAATATCTAACGCATAGCGATTACCTTGACCTGTATGAGTGAACTGGCCGTTAAAACCCTGACTAATTAAGAAACGTTTGTTTTTACTGTAGGGAGGAGGAATAACGGATCTTTGAGGGCGCTTAATAGGCTCACCCAGCAGATAGAAGTGCTCAACTTTAATACTATCTGAGAGCTGATAGTCTTTTGGCGATATTGAAATATCTGCTAAAGGCTGCGCGAGAACCGAGGTAAAAAATCTTTTTTCTCCTTTAACCGACAACCAATGCTGAATCGGCACGGGTAATGGATTGGTGAGCTGCCATGTAGTTGCATGATCTTCGGCAATTTCTTTTTCTTTTATATAAACCAATTCAGGTTTATCTTTTTTCTTCCTACTATCGTTAATTATTATTTTTTCTACTGCGGGTTTAATACCTTTAGAGTGATTAGAAAGAGATTTCTTATCGCCAAACACCCATTGGCCATTAGCATCTTGATAGCGATATAACTCCGCGGCGGTAGCTACCTGCAGAAAAAACGAAGCCGATATTACTGCTAATATTTGAGCTACCAAACCTTGATCTACCGAATTTTTCAATATACCGCCTCTCAAAAAAAACCACCCGAAGGTGGCTTTATCATCATGCTAGATTACGGAATGAATCGAATAGGAAATTCGACGACCGTAATGTCAATCTTAGGACGATCTGCAAAAGAAATTAAACGACATCGCGACGCTAGTCGTTTATGAAGCTTGTCATCTTTCAGTTCACTATTCGCCACAACACAACTGGAAACCTTACCACTAGGCAGAATTTCCAATTTCAGTGTCACGCTACCTTCCAACGCCGCATTACTGCGCAGCGCTTTACGATAAAGGCGGTCCAATGAAGACTTATGCTGTTCGAAAACCAAACGCAGTTCTTCCTTGGAACGACTTCGACCAGTTTCCTCACTCGCTATTTCATCACTACTTAACTCAACCGAAGTAACATCTCGGGCAGAAAGATCCTCGCCTACAGTTGCAGTTGTCAGTGCAGCAACACTAACCCCACCAGAGCCTCGACTTGCCGCATTACGATCGATAACCGATCCAACATCCGTCGCTTTATTCCCCTTATTTGACAAACCTGCACTCGACGTATTTAAAGCGGCAATCGGCACCGATGCCTGAATACTGCTTAACGCTGCCAGGGCATCGTTGCCAAATGCTTTCTTAGCGGTTGCTTTTGCCTCAACACGTTTTTCCTTAGGAACTTCTTTCTTAGGCTTAGGCTTGGGTTTCGGCTTAGGCTTTGCAATCGGCTTAGGTTTTGGTTTATCCTCAGCCTTTTTAGGTTCTGGTTTTTTCTCTAACTTCTTCTCTGCAGGTTTTGGCTTGGGTTTCGGTTTCTCAAGTTTTTTCCGCTTAATAACTTTCGCTAAAGATGGCGGAACTTTTTCAAGCTCAGTCCTTTTAATCTCTGGCAAAGTTACATTAGAAACTGTAAAAGCAACGATCAAAACCAGTGCTAAAAATACGACAAGAATAATACGAAAATTCTTTTGATCCGAATCATTCCAAGGTAGTTCAGGTGTGCGCATCATCAGGGTTGACATAATTAACTTGCCTCCCCTTTTTGATTAACAGCAAGAGATATATTATTAAATTCTGCTTTCGCACACGTATCCATTATCCTCTTAAGCACAGAATAAGGCGTATCTTTGTCGCCCATTATAGTAATGGGACGGCCTAGTTCCTTAAGATCAGCCGATAACGGTGAGCGCGACGCAAGGTAATCAAGCTCCTTCTTTAACGAAGGAATAATATCCCCCTCAATTTTTGCAACGGCTGCCATTTTTATTACAGGACGACCTTGAACTAAAACATCGTCTTTGGTAACTAATATGCGAACCGTATCTTTCAATTCATTCGCGGCAACAGACTTAGGCAACTGGATTGCATCATTATTTTGCACTTCAGAATCATTTTGATTAAGCATCAAAAAGAATACCAAAATGGTAAAAATATCCATTAAAGCCGTTAAGTTTAAGGTCGATTTCTGAGCGTTGCGTTTATGATTACGTTTCATGCGCTTAGCGCGCTTAGACATTTTCATAACTGCTCCTCAGCAGTGACCTGCTCAGGTATCGCAGCATCCCCTAAAGAAACCTCAGGGAACAAAACGGCATCTACAACCGAAGCGGCGACCACAGTTTCAAAGGAACGCGTGGTATCCATAACAGCAACGAGTGTCTGATAATCGATATTAGGTGTAGATAATAAAACGACATCTTTTTTCTCAGGAAAACTTTTCTTAACCTGCTGTAGGACTTCAGATAATTTCTTATAATTTTGTTTATTATTCAAAGAAGGTATATCACCCACCAATCGGGATGCTCCTCCAGCAGCAACAACAACCTGCATACCAACAGCACGAATAGTGACTTCAACTGATACGTCTTCTGGGTTTACGCCCCCGACAGAATCCCCTAATGGTAATTTAAGATCCAATACTGCTGTTTGTGCAAATACCATATTCAGTAAAAGCACTGGCACCAATACGATCATTAAATTCATGAAGGAAGTAATATCAAGATCAGCCTCTTGTTTTATTCTTTTATGGCGTCTCATTACAGCTACTCCACTAACCTTCTTTGTTTGGGGTCGACTTGCGCTCAGTAACGATATTTAGAAATTTAACCCCAGCCATTTCAATACTGTCGATAATCTCATTCGTTTTTGTTTGCAAAAAGGTATGACAAAGCAATAAAGGTATTGCAGCCATCAAACCGAACGCCGTAGTATTCATCGCGACAGAAATAGATTGTGATAACAAGGTAGCTTTATCCGCAGGTGCTGCGTTAGCAACAGCGGTAAATGCAGAAATAAGACCCATAATGGTACCCAAAAGCCCCATTAATGTTGCAATATTGGCAAGGGTTGCAATATATTGCGTACGCTTTTCGAGTTGAGGAATTGCTTCCATAACCCCTTCTTCCATTGCTAATTCAATATCGTCACGGCGACCTGTTGCTATACGACCAATACCCGCAGAAAAAATCGTTGAAATCTTAGCATCAGAAGAATTGGTATAATTTAATGCTGCGCGAAAGTCGCGTTTTTGCAACATTGGCAATACATCTTCAAAAGATCGTCGATTAGAAGACTTTTCTCGCGTCAGAAAGATAAACCGCTCAAGAGTGACTGCTAGCCCAATCGCCAAAATCACTCCGATCGGGAACATAAAAGGACCACCCTCTTGAAAAAAGCGAATTATTGTATCCATTTGCACACCCCTATACTTATTTTTTAGTTATTTTTTAGTTATAACAAACACACGATCAATTAATAGAGCATTTGTAATTATTTGTGACTTTATGCCAGTATACTAATAGAAAAGTAGTATTTCTATATTCTATTTAATCTTATATTCATCAGGAGCATAAGATCCTATTGTTTGAAAATGCTCTAAATACTTCACTTCTCTGAGCATGCTTTTACGACTCACGGGCTTCAACCAATGTTCTCGGTAACTTTTAACTGGGGTAAAGAGCTCTCCCGCCCCAGGTGCGGCCTCCCAAGGAGTAACATATAATACATTTGGCTCCTCGCTATTCCCCTGAATGGAAATGCCATCAAGTCGAATAACCTCTTCCCCTTGAACAGGCATCACAGAGAAAAAAATAAACACTAGGAACAGCTTTTTCATTATTCTTCCCCTGCCAATTGCGGCTCATCAATATCATTCGCCATATCAACTGGCTCGTTTAATATTATTTCTTTTTCTGCTACTGTTTCTTTTGCAGCTACTTGTTCTTTTTCAATAGGTGCGGACTTCTTAGTAACAAGTGCTATTCGCTGATCTTCAGGCACCCTGCGTTTTAAACCGACAACCCAACTTTCAACAGTACTATCCTGCTCTCCTTCTAAAGCAACAAGGTAAGTCTGGTAATAAAACAGTGCGGTCGTGGCATCATGTAAATACAAATCTGCCAGCACCCCTAAATTATAAACACTGGCAACATCATCAGGATCACATTCAATCGCTTGCAGATAAACAGCTTTCGCATCGGAAAACCTCCCCAACTCGCGTAAAGCCACACCTTTTAACGCAAGCGATGGACAAAATTTAGCATCGATATTTATAGCCGCATTAATACTTTCTAAACTGGCCTCATATTTTTTTAACGACAATTGAGCAATGGCTAAATTAGACCAAGGCCCTGCATAATCAGGATACTTACTAGTAATCACCAATAGCTCTTGCTCTGCCTGTTCAAATTCGTTATCACGAAGCAAGCCCAATGCATCAGCAAACATTTGCTCTAATTCTGGGGCTAAAGCCCCTTTGGTTTGTACTTGGTTATCAACAACTTCAGGCTTTGGTTTTAATAAACTACAACCATTAAGCCCAACCAAAAGCACTAACATCCATAAACGCATAAGACTAGCGAATGGCATCAACATAACTCACCTGTTTTTCATATTTTGCATACTGCGCCGGCATTAATTTTGCTAAAGATGCAAAACTCAATCGAACCCATTGGTCATACAAGCCATCGGAAGTTCGACCAGCATTCGTCTGGTGAATTTCTATCGATGCTTCCTCCAAAGGAAATGCTTGGTCCTCTAGCAAATAGCCATATTCTTCTAGGGCTAACTCATCCAAGCCCTCTGGACGTTCAGACTCTAATAGCCGCTGACTAAATTGAGAATATAGTTCAGCAATACGGTAAGTTGCCGACGTAGTATATTCCAACACTCCAATCTGCACAGCTTGGGTATAACGCTCAAGCGCAGCCTTCATGCGCTTATTCTTTCTATCAATACTTTTTGCTAAAGGTAATGTTATTTTTATTTTATCGTATTTTATACGCTCATTTTCAGCCAGCTCATAAGATGCTTTCGCCGCCAAATATTTTGAACGATCTGTTTTATCTTGTTTAGCACCTAAGTGGAGCCAGACTATTTTATTCATCCAAAATAAGCGCTTGGTATCCTCTCCTTGAGCGAGATATATTTCATCAAGCTTATGATGAGCCTCTAACGCCGGATCAAATGGACGTTTATAGTCATGGGCATAGCGTTTATACATGGCTAAAGCGTTTTCTAAGTCATCCGCTTTTTCAAAATATTCCGCCGACTGAAATAGAGCAATACGTTGTTGCTCTTTATTGCCACCTTGCTGCCAAATCAATTGCAATTCAGATGCGGCATCAGCCCACTTTTCTTGGCTTTCATAAGCAATAATAAGCTTTGAAGGAATATCTTTTAAAAGACGGTGCTTAGGGTAACTAGACCTAAACGCCAGAAGGACAGGGACTGCTTCATTATACTTTTCATCAGCCATTAACAATGTCGCAGCATCAAATTCAGCACTGACTTTAATATCACTTTCGGGAACAATTGTCGCTATACGCAGCCAATTAGTAACCGCCAGCTTATAATCCCCCGCGGCTTTTGCAGCTTCACCTTGCTTATAAATAGAGGCTGCCAATTTTTCACGCAAGTCTTTTCGGACTTTAGTTTTAATCTTATTATATTGCAGTGCATCTACAATTGACGCCTCTGCCAACTCATACTTTTCCAGATAGAATGCAGCATGACCACTCACCAAAGCGGCGCCATACTCATGACGCACTGACAACTGCCCTTCCGCACTTTTCGCAAGTTTAGCGGTCATCAATGCCTGCTCATAATATTTATCTGCCAATAGCATTTCAGCCGTATTGACCAACACCTGCCCACGCCTAGAGTCTGAAGGAAATTCTTGAGAAAAACGCATCGCACTTGCTACTGTCAACTGACGCCAAACCGCTTTACCTGATTTCAAAGGCTTATGTTTGCTATACGTCAGAATCGCGGCATAGCCAGATTCTGAGGCCTTCTCATACTGGGGATATTGGTACGCTACAATCTCGTAATGATCTTTTGCCAAGGGGTATTGACGCATTTGATACGCGACCTCAGCCAATAAAAAATGTGCTTTTGCGGTGTCAGATGCATCAGGAAAACTACGAATATATTCGCTATACCAATCGATAGCATCTTGTAGGCGCGCATCTTTTTCACTTCTCTTTTTAATCCGCTGCCCCCAGGCATGATTGAAGCGCGCAAGATCCCAGATGTATTCAGCAAGCACAGGTTTAATAGTTTCTCGCACTGCCAATCCGTGCAAATTCCAATACATCCCTTCTACACCATAGGTATTAACAAATATTTTTTTATGCTTACGCAATAAAGTCGAATAACCCGCCTTCTCGTACCCCGTAATAATTCGCTGATAGAAGTTAGGTGCTAAGACATCGTCAGGATAGCGCTTAACAAATGCTCTCAGTGTTGAAGCACCACTTTTATAATACTTCTTGCTGTAATATTGACTCGCCAGAGTTTCATAAACTAGGTGCTCATAATGACGACCTCCTAGCCCTTGATAGAAAACATTAATATCTTCCCAGTCACCCTGATAATCAAAAGTAATTGCCATAACTCTTAAAATATCATTGAGCATATCTTGCTGCCCACGAGTCGCGCCGAGCAGTTTATTTTCTGTTGGAAACTCAGCATCTAAAACCGCAGTAAAGGATAGCAAAGACGTCTCATAATCATTCTGTTTAAACTGAGACCAACCTAGTAAATATTGTGCAGATAAAAAATATTTATTATGTGCAGCACCTCGATTGATTAATCGTTGGTAAGAGGATTCGGCTAGATCATAGACCCCATTGGCATAATAAATTTCACCTAAACGGAATAGCGATTCTAGAAAATAATCAGAGCGTGGATACCATTCAACTAATTGTTCTAAAATACGAATGGCCTCGAAAGGCTCACCCGCTAATGAATACGCCTTAGCCAACTGGTACAAGGCAATGTCATTATCATTTCGATCGGGGTATTCGCGCAAAAGTCTTTCATAATCTGCGATTGATTCTCGCCCAAGCTCGGCTTCTGCTAACTGCAGTCGCAATTCATCAGATTCTTCTCCACCTTCCCAAAGAAATTCGTCCTTCTGCAATCTCAAATTAGCAATTCGATGATGAGCTCTCACCCTAAGCTCTGAGATTTCCGAAACCTCTAAATATTCTTTATATTTATTAATAACGTCATCATGACTAATATCATGAATTTCATTTGGCGCGGCTTTAACATTAAGTGTTTTAATATTATTTAATGTTTGCCCAGAGAAATCCTCAACCTCAGATGCGGAACCAAACAAGCTACAAGCTTGTAAAAGTTGCCCAGCAATAATTATAAGTAATATTCTAATCATTATTGTCCCACCTGGTGAGATAAAATATCCCCATCAGCAATTCTTCGCTGCAATGCATCATCGTACAGGCGAGCTATCGACAACCTAGCCTGAGAAAGATAGTCATTAATTCTATTTTTCTGGGAGACTATAAAGTTCTCACTCCTCAACAATATATTATTTTTCGATTCAAGGACTGCTTGATCAGCAAGCGTTTTTAGGGCTTGTGTGTTTTGTAGTATTTCACTAACCCTGACATCCAATCCCTGCCAAGAATCATCAGACCAATCGTCTGCCAACTGGGCCTCTAGCAGCTGTCTTTTTGCCTGTGCCATATATTGCTTAGTATTTTTCAAATCACGTTCGAGCTGCCATTGCATAGCTGGCTTTTCTTCATTCATTTGCCACAATAGAATACCCCTCACCCTAGCCCAGCGCTGCTGATAAAGTTCGACATCTCGCGTTGTTGAATTCAATGACAGTAACATTTCAAGACTTAACGTTGATCTGGTTAATTTTTCCAGGCTATTTTCCTGAGCTGAAGTAGGAAATGAGAATAACTCCTGCCCTGAACTATCCACATACAAAGACAGTTCTTCATAATTATGCTTAGCTTCATTCAAAATTTTATTTGCTTGATCAAAAATTGGCTTAACATCACGGGCCAAGGCATCAAACCTCCTCTGCTTAACCATTTTTTGCCACAACAATAAATCCTCTTCTTTTTCCTTGAGGTATTGCGACAATATAATTAAGTCTCGATACTCCCGCATATCCTTTACTACTAGGTCTTCAGCGAGAAACAACTGTAATAAGCCAGAAACATCATTGAATGGAAGAGTGGATTCAAGGGGAGTCTGCCAACCCCAACGAGAGTCTTTTTGTATAGCCAACCATGAGTCAAGCCAAGATGCTGAGTTAAGTTTTTGCTGAGTCGTGTTAATAAATGCAGACATCGCAAGTAAACGTTTCTCTATCGACTCATAACTCTTTATTGCCTGAGTATAAGCCCCCATTAATTCAAACAAGCGAGGCACGCCCAGCATCGATTCCATCACATCAGGTTCAAAACGATTAAAACGTGTTTGCAGTTCACGCCAAGGCTGCAGAGCTTCCTCATATTCCCCTTGCTCAACTTTAGCCCAACCATACTGCAACAATGCAGCGGGAGTATAAGGGCCTTGCAAACTTACAGATTTCAAATATTTATTAGCCGAGCGATTTTTACCGAGCCCCAAGTAGTGAATACCAGAAATCAAATTAATCCGATCACGTAAATTATTGGCTTCTTTGGTTTTTGGTAAATAGAAGGTTGCGTCTTCAATCAACAAGTTAAGGCTGCGACCGCTATTATTGCCATAGATCATCGCAATAATATAATTATGCTGTGCATATCCTGTCCATATCGAAGAGCGTGGCATTTTCGCAATAAGTTTCTGTGCTCGATTATACTCGCCCAATTCCATATAAGACGAAGCGAACATAAACTGAGATTCTAACTGATAGTCTCGCTGGATTCTTTCAATATCGACTTGCTGCAAACAATAAACAGCATTATAAAATTCACCTAGCTCAAACCAACGTCGCGCTAGATAAAACCAAGACTGGGAAGATGATACTCCGCCCTCGACTTGGATTTTTTCAAATATTGTTTGTGCTTGCTTATGCAAACCTAGTGATAGCAGCATAGCCGCTTCCATCACATCGACTTCTTTTCCCATTGTTTCTTGGCCACGCCAGAGTGATACCTGGCTCATAGCAGCAGGAAAATCTTGCGTAAGGTAATGGTAATAATATTCGCCTTTCTGCAGACGCAAAATTTCTTGCTCTGCAGTTAGGGCATGAACTGAAGAAAAACCCGCAGCAATAACTAAAATAAAAAACAAAAACTTCATCAGGCTACCACTGGCTAATCATCAATTCAGCACTTTGCATTTCTTTCTTGTCTTGAATTTTTAATTCGATATAAAGTGGTTGATCGTGTTTCTCGATTTCTTTCTCAACAACTAACTCTCTAGCTTTGCCGTTTTTATCAACACCTTTCGCAATTGCTTTAATCTGGTGTTTCCCTGGCCCAAGATTTAAGTCTTTTAGAGGTTGTATAGCACCTTGACGCAAGGCATCGACCTGGCGCTTTGTATATAGGTATTGAATAGGCTGTTTATCATCGACCAATACGTTAATTGAGTAAGGTTCGAAAAACTCACCATAGGTTAAAGATAAGAATACCGACGCTTTAGTAGTTGCAGGACTTAAAAGATCTTCTTCAAGCTGATAAAGATCTTTATTTAATTGCAATACCGACTGTTTAACCGTCATTGCCTTTTCACTGACCTTGCTCACTGAAGGAGCTGGTTCAGCATTGATGCTCATAGCAATAAATAAAATCATTGCCGAATATAAAAAACGCATTATAAAATTCCTTTTTGTAACCACTGCTTGTTTTCCAACCAGTTTTTTAATGTACTAGCAATTTCAGCCTTTCTCTCGTCTGACTGATATAAAAACAAATGGTCAAGAATGCCATCCGGGGAAATCAACATAACTGCTGGCGCAGGCTGAAACAACCAGGCGTCCTTATTATTTTCACGGTAACTTAAAACAGGCAAACGTGACCAAGGTGCTTTATAGTCTTTTTTAGGCTGCCAAACAAACCAGGTAACCAAGCCATCGACTGCACGACTTTCAGCCTGATATTGCCAATCAATCAAACGTTCCGAGCAAGCATCACAATCGTCCAGCCAGATGATCATTACCGGCTTGCCTATTTGTTCAGATAAACGCTGAGGCGCACCATTTTCACTATGCATAACAAAATCTGGAACGTGATCGCCAGGTTCCAGCGCTTGCACGCTAGAAAAAACAAAAAATACTATTAAAAATAGCGGCCAAACTCTAAAGACCATTGGTAACCCTTGTCGGAATCAATCTGCTGCAAACGTTTATCATCAACACTGAAATAACGCCATTCTAGAGCAGCATACAACCTAATGCACCATCAATATAACTTGCCGAACTGCCATCCAAGGCCTGCTCTCCTACCATGACTTCGGTATACATTTGCCAAGGCAGCGTAAGCCCATCTGCAATATAGGCTGCACCTTCCAGCACACTATAACCCGCGCCTAACGACCAAGCTATGGCCGATTCACTTGTTTCGTGACTCAGTTGCCATTCTTTTTGGGAAATTCGAGCTGCAGCATACCACTGCTGCCAAATAAGATAATTGGCCGAAATGGCATAAGTAAACGAATGATCTTGATTCGCTATTAAACTCTGCCCTGCTGAAATCCCGAGCAACCATTTATACTCTACGACATCTAAATTACTTTTCTTTTCTGGGGTTAATACTTTAGGTTGATAAATTAACTCGAGGTCTTCCGCATAGACAAAACCAGTAGAGAGCACCAACAAAACCATAGTTAAAATTTTACGCATACCTTAAATCCCCAATGACCAATACCATGATAGGTGATAGCTTGAATCAGTCGCCTGCAAGTCAGCTAGTAAATATCTAAATCGAATGCCAGTTTCAAATTCTTGATTGGGCATAATACCCACACTTATTTCACTCCCCCAATAACCAGCACTGCGTGCTTCACCCTCTTCACTAAGCACAAAACTCTCTTCATTTTCTTGCCCATAACCAACACCTAGGCCATAACGAAAGAATGTCTTAGAAGAAAGTTGCTTGCCAGCGGTTAGCCAAGCCGAAAGCGATTGCCATTGAGCTGCATAACTTTTTGACTGTTCATATTCCGCAGAAAGGCGATAATCTCGCCACGGATATATCCAGCCGCCCCCCCAACCTTGCCCTGACTCATTAGCAAACCATTGCGCGCTCAATAGACTATTCGATGGTTCTTTTAGTTCTGTTAAACGCCAAGCCTGACGCTCAGGCAACCCTCCTGCTGCATCAATATCGCTCATCAAAGCCCAGCCAGTTTCCCCGCGCGCATCCTTGACCATTAGCCAATTATCACGGCGCTGAGCAATGGTTATTTCACTACCAGAGGGTAATTCAATACTATAAGGAAAGCCGACACTTGGCCCAATACGCAATACCAGTGTTGCAGTAAGCTGCTGGGAAAAAACGACAGATGAAAAAAACAGACAATATATTGTGATTAGTCCTTGCGCGGTGATACGCAATTCCTTGAATCTCAAGCTTTGCATATTTGCTAGCCTTATTATTATTAGATAATTATTTTTATTATTATCATCCTTAATAACTAGAACTAGTGTACACATAAGTCAAAGGACTGTCAGCCCTTTGACTTACTTAAAGTTACAGATAATTAGACGATTTACCTACTCATCTTCTTCATTGCCTTCTCAAGACCCTCAAGCGTCAACGGATACATCTCATCTTCGAAAATCTGCTTAATAACGCCTAACGACCCACCTTGCCCCCAATGACTTTCTGGTGCGGGGTTAATCCAAACGACTTTATCGAATTTATCTTTTAAGCGCTGCAGCCAAACAGCTCCTGCCTCGTCGTTCCAATGCTCCACGCTGCCACCAGTATGCGTTACTTCATAAGGTGCCATCATGGCATCACCAATAAATATGACTTTATAGTCACGGCCATATTTATTCAGCAAATCCCA
>MAAB01007493.1_pt1 | contig 16689 bp, 14 predicted proteins | sample 1115991 | NCBI WGS metagenome assembly MAAB01 (sample SAMN04961124, study PRJNA320927) | seawater metagenome | isolation source: sample BD02T18 sea water enriched with oil for 18 days | place: USA:Gulf of Mexico | collected 2013-07-27
AATTCGAATAATAGTGAATACTTTCCTACACTAAGAAGAAGGAATCACATAAATGGAATTAATATGTCGCTTGCCTGTGTTTATAGTCGTGCCCGCGTTGGTTTAGAATCCCCTCTTGTTACTGTTGAAGTACACTTGGCTAATATACCCCTGTAAATCAAACTACTATTTTCGTAAAATATATAATAAATTCCCTTCTTATTTTAATAAAACATCTTCTTATTTCTTTAAATATACTTTTAGTGTTCTATAATACCCCTATATTAACTACTAAAACTACTATTTATGAATACACTGATTCAGCCTGTAAAGTCCTATGTAAAAGTTAAAGTCGATAAAACTAGCAGACTTTTTGAACTTCCTGTGGTTGTCATTCCGGGGCAAGGTTATTTGATGTCTCATTTAAAGTATTTAGTAAAAAAACGCTCAAAAAGTAAAAGCTGGAAAGATAAAGAAATACAATCAATCATATTGCTCATTCAATTTGTAACAGCAAACAAGGATTGTTTTGAAACACAGCAACTAATGTTTGAAGAATTTTCTAATTCATTACATACAGGAACACTTAATAATAAAGGTGAGGACGAATCAGGGTTACGATGGGAAGCAAAAGAAACGAATCTTGCTAATACCCTTATTGATCATGTAACTAAATTTAGTGATTATCTTTTTGGTGAATCAGGTGGTGAAACTGAGCTTTTAAATCAATATAGAGAAGCAACTGGGGCTGAGCGAATAGTTAATCTGGCAGCATATTATCATCGTAAAAGAAATGCTTTTCTTTCTCATGTCTTTAATGACAAAAAATACCGAAACGAAAATATTTCACGTAATGTGCGTGCTAGAAAATTAAGTTCTACTCCTCAAACAGACAACTCAGTTTGTTTTCCTGAAAATCTGATTTCAAGTTTGTTATGGAATGGCTATATCAAGCGAGGCACTTCACCAGACGATCCTATTCATGAGCGTTATAAGCTAGCGCCATTGCTAATTACAATGCTAATGCATTACGGTGGCATACGACAATGTGAAGCACTACATATCTATGTTGAAGATATCCAAAAGGACCCATTAGGTCGTATCGTAATACGCATCTACCATCCAATAGAGGGTTTGGCACCTCAGTATTATCGAAATCTATCTGGTATAAATGCTAGGGCTACTCGACAAGAGTACCTTATGAAGCAATTTGGCCTAGAGAATCGATGGACAGCAACAAAAAAATCTTATCACGCGGGGTGGAAAGAGCCTGCATTAGCAGATAATAAGCATAAATTTTTCTTTGTTTATTTTTGCCCTACAGAAATGGGTGACTTGTTTTATGGTCTTTTAAGAATTTATATTAATCATCAAAGAAAAATACGCCTTGAAAACAATAGAGAGACACATCCTTTTCTTTTTACAAATAAAAATGGCAATCCGCTTTCGATGAAATCATTTACTGATTTTCATGATACTGCTGTGAAGAAATTAGGGTTAAAGCCTATGCGTGAAGATGGCCTTTCAGGTCACCCTCATCGGCATGCTTATAAAAAGCGTTTGGAACAAATGAAAATATCAGCGGTAGTAATAAAGGAATTGATGCATCACAAGAGTATTATTTCGCAAGAAACTTACGGTAAAGCAACAAACGCAGAAATCTATGTTGCACTTAGTAATGTCCTTCCACTTTCCACTCAAGAAAATAACATGAAAGATAAAGTGTCATCTGAACTAGGAGTTAATGATGAGTAAGAATTATGAGACTATAGAAGAGGCATCAAAAGCAGCCATTAAGCTAGGTATTATAAGCTCTCCTGATTACAGTATTAAGTATAAACTAGATCCAAAGTTACCTTCCACTGTTCGTTTGACTTACGGCCCTGAACTATTTGATAGTCTTGGCGGTTGGGATTGGTTTTTAAATAGGACAACTCGCTATAAAACTTTAGAAGAAGCATCAACAGCAGCCATTAAGCTAGGTATTGTAGACTCCACAGACTATAACCGCAGGTATAAACAAGACCCAAAGTTACCTGCCGAGGTTCGTCGGATTTATGACCCTGAATTATTTGATAACCTTGGCGGTTGGGATTGGTTTTTAAATCGAACTTCATTATACAAAACTTTAGAGGAAGCATCAAAGGCTACAATTAAACTTGGTATTTTAACGACTCCTGAATATAAAGTTAGATATAAAGAAGATCCACAGTTGCCCTTTAGTCCTCATCTATTTTATGGAAGAAGAAAATTTAAAAGCTTTGGTGGATGGAATGCTTTTTCAGGACAAATAGTAAAACTAAGTTTTTTGGAGGCTAAAGAGAAGATAAAAAAAGAAGGTACGATTAAAACCATCAGGGATTACAGAGATTATATCGTAAATCATAAAGATAGTAAGCTACCAAAAAAACCATATATTAAGTACTCTGAAGAATGGAAAAACTGGTTTGATTTCCTTAGTGTTCCAGAAAAGCCTATTTACAAATCACTTAATGAAGCCTTAAGTGCCTGTAAAACCTTAAAAATTAATACACCAACTTTATATGGGATACATTCCCATACTGACCCTCAGTTGCCTACTTCATTAGCCGAGTATTACCATAATGAATGGCAATCATGGAGGACTCACTTTGATTTTGAAATACCTTACGACACATGGGAAGCAGCACAATCAGCAATAAATAAATTAAATATAAAAACGCTTTCTGAATATAAAAAACTATACAAAAATGATCCGAAACTTGTTTGGAATCCAGATGTTGTTTATGAAGAGGTATGGTTCATTAATGGTGGCTGGCATGGGTTTATCGGTAATATAATGGGGACTATTACGGCTGCAAACTATATTAAATCACAAGGAATAAATGATTTAAGTAGTTACCAGAGTTTACAAAAACGTACTAATTTTCTTCCTGAAGACCCAATATCTTATTATGACTTATTAGTTTTTGATGACCTTCTTAATATAAAAATGTACGAACTAAGTGATATCAAAAAATACTGCAAAAGAAAAAATATAAAAACTGTAAAGGGATACCTGAAATTATGTAGAAATCAGGAACATTTACCTCAATTAGATGTAGTTGATGGCTACATTAATATAAATTCAATTATTGATACTAACTTCTGCCAATTTAGAAATTTACCTGAAAGCTATAGTGAGTGGATCACTTTAGCAAAAAGATATTCAAATCTTGGAAAAAATATTAGTAGAAAAGAAGCATTAATCAGGATATTTATACAAGATTATTTAATTAAAAATAATCAGCCATGTCAACCTGCTAAATTTTTTCTTAGAGGTCATAATCCGATTGATATGGAAGCTTTTTTTGAGAATGCACCTGCTTCAGATAAGTTGCAATCAAGCATTAATATATTAAAAGAATTTGTAGAATATGCCTTTAAAGAATGTTGTCAAGATGAGGACCCTTACACCAAGGAAATAATGACTTTGCCGGGTTTCATAAATAAATGGAATGCTATTTATTGCCTTGAAGATGTAACACAAGAAGTAACTCCATCTCAGTCTGATAAACCACCACTACCCATGAATTATCTTGATGATGCGGCTAATTTTCTAATTCCTCCAGAGGCTAATTCGTTTTCTGACACTTATCACTTAGAAGCCGATTGGTATGATGTAGATGAGTTAATCATTGATAAAAATGATCCAGATTGTGTTTGGCGAAAAGTAAATACTACAAGAGGAAAAAAACAAATAGCCAAGTATCAAATGTGGTCACCAGTGCGAACTTGTGGGCTTGTTGTCTTGTTTCGCATGCCATTTAGAGGACAGCAAATCTGTTGGTTAGATAGTGGTGAAGCAGATGAAGAAATTCCTATTTTAAATGATAAAAATGAAGTCGAATGGATTAAAAATGAAAATAAGCTTGTAAATTCTTTTGGTAAACATAAAAAAGCGCAAGGTTTTGTAAAAAGATTTAATAATCAAATAGAAAAATATATTGATGATAAAGGAAAAGAAGCCTACCGATATACAGAAATTGTTGGTTCAAATATAACTACCAATAAAACATCAGCTTTTAATGGTGGCTATGATGTTGCTTATATGCATCCAAGTTTAATTAAGTGGATGATCAAATTGAGAAAATGGCAAACAAAATATAATCCTGTATCAGATTTAACTGCTTGGTCTGATATTCCCATGAGAAACAGGAGAAATGCTAACGTACTGAAAAGTATGAAGTCACAAGCATTTCTTTTTCGAGATCCAACAGCATTAGAGATTGAAAAACGCTCTTTTCCTATATTACGTGCCAAAATGGTCAACCCTTTTGCATGGCTGTTATATCAAATCCAAGATCCAGAGAACCCTTTGGCTGAATCGCTTGATGTAAATAGCAAAAGCATGAATGCGTATTCCAGTGAATTTACTCCTCATGCCATGCGCGTTTCAATGATATCGGCCTATGTACTTGATGGACAGTTACCTGTTTCTATTGTGGCAAAATTGGTTGGTCATGCTTCACTGGTTATGACTATTTATTACACCAAAACCGATAATCATGATTTATATGAATCATTAAGTATTGCCGATCATAAAGTACTAGCGGAAGCCCCTGCACGTGTCGCTGATATGATAAAAAATGGGCAAATTAGTCTTTCAAGTAGTGAGTTTATAGGTCCTGATGGTTCCACCATCCCTCAGCATTATCAAAACCTGCCATTTGCGGCACTTGCATTTAAAGATTTTGGTATTTGTCCATATGCGGGAGCAAAATGTTATGAAGGTGGTGAACATATAGATGGTACAAACAAAGATAACAAGCACGGACCTGTTCGATCAGGATATCTTGGGCCAAGCAACTGCTTTGCTTGTCGGTTTTTTATTACGGGACCTGCATTTATTGGAGGTTTGCAAACTTATTTTGCCGAGGTGAGTTTGGAAGGGAAATTATCTGGTGAGCGAGTTGAAAAATACCGCATTGAAATTGAAAAACTTGAAGATCTGAAATATGAAGCAGATGAATTAGGTAGCTTTTTTGAAGGTGATGTACAGCTCAATAAATTGAGAAATTTAGAGCTTAAAGAATCTAAAAAATTAAGTACTTTGGCAGAAGATGCTATTTTAATAGGCGTTTATGCTGCCCGTAGTAAACGCTTGACTAGCACATCGAGTGTCGCTAAAAATTCTTTTCAGTTAATAACTTCTGATAAGAATGATTTCTTTAAAATTGAGTTGGAAGAAACTTCTGAGTTCAGGCAGCTTTATGAAATCTGTAAAAATGCAGAAATCTATACCTGTGCCAACCCACAAAGAGCACTACCTAAACGTACAATACTAATTGATAAGTTTGCCTCTATTAATGGGCTGAAGCCTTCTATGTGCCTGCTATCAGAAGAAGAGCAATTAGAAGTTGGTAACCAAATCACCAACATTGTATTAGCGAGATTAAATGGCAATTGGAATGATGCAGATAAGTTATTCAGTGGCGAGTTATTCTTAGAAGATTTGGGTATTAGTAGTGCTGAGATAATGAAGCCAATAGAAGATAAAAATAAATTTATAATGAATAAATCAAATCTCATTGAGGTGGCCAATGTCGAATAAAAATTATGATGACGCAATTAATGCTGTGATTGAAGACGTTAGTAAAGATGCTTCAAAGACAGTAAAGAAGAAAATCGACATTTTAGTCGGTGTTTGCTCATCACAAATTGAAGCAAACTCTTATGATTTTACTATCGCTACAATTGCCAAATTATTTAAAGCAAAAGGTGGTGTTAAGGAGCAATCCATTAACAACCCTGAAGGCAAAAAATACAAGGAGATTATTACTGCATTTCAAACCTATCATGGTGTTAAGAGTGACCTAGCTAAAAAGGAAAAACAAAATTATCACTGGGTAGATAAACTAGATAACAGTCTTGCACGTTTTGAAGCTATGGAGTTAATAGCAGAGAACCAGCGACTTACAAACCAGCTTCAAGCTCAAGTGGAAATTAATAGAGAACATGCGCCAATTATCGATATGCGTAATAAAAAAGTTGAGTCGAAAGTTGATACCAATGCGATAGGGTTAACGCCTAATGAGGTTGAGGCTATTAAAGAATTTTTTAACGAGGAAAATTTAAAAGAGTTAGGGTTAACACCGAATGATAAAGGTCGCTTGATTGATGAATCTAAAAGAGCAAGATCTAAACCGGGGTTCGTTAAGCTGATTAATAAAATTTGTGGTGTAAAAGATAATTCACTCGATATTAAGGGGATTAATTAGATGCCTTCTAAAGAAATAAAACTTAATGGATCTCAGCTTAAAGAAAAAAATACTCAGAAATACGTCATATGGCAAGCAGATGTAACTGATGAAGAATTGGTTAGCATGATTCGAGGAAAACAGCTCGATAGAACGGCTGTAGGTGAACAATGTGGAATTGATAGAACTCAGTTAACTAAGAATCCAGATATAATTCCTTTGTTTATACAATTTGAAAACGATTTGAGAACAAGAGGAATCCTACCAAAGCTTACCGACCAAGGAAAAGCAGAGCAAAAAAAGCCTACATTGGATAAAAATTCGATTAACGCTGCTAAACAAGAATCTAGAGTGCCTTATCTTGAACAGCAGGTAATTGAGCTAAAAGCAGAGAATGCAGCCTTAAAGGGCAAGCTAGGGCGCTTCAGTGAGCTAAATGACGTATATAATGACTTAGGGGAATTATAATGCACAATACAGCGTATGAAGCAGACTTAACTGTTCGCATCACTAAAATGTACAAAAGTTACAAGAAAAGTGATACATCCATTAGTTTTAGCGCTGTAGCTCTTCATAAGTCTACTCACATGGTTAGTAGCAAAATTGATCACTATAAAATAATAGCTTCTGAATCCATTTCACCAGAGCCTAACGAGGGGGAAATTTGGGAAATTAAAGGAAGCGCTAGTTGGGAACAAGAAAAAAGTTACGATGGAAATTATTTCATCAAAAAACATCATGTAAATGTTGATACTGCAAAAATCATCCTGTCACAAAACCCTGTTGGATTTAAATCATTTATCGCTGACACGCCACATTTTAAAGGTGTGGGACCCCAAATAGCTGACAATCTTTGGGAAAAGTTTAAAGGTGAAACATATAACATATTAAAGAATGAAGAATTATCTAAGCTCTTAACTGTTGATGGGATAGGTAAGAAATCGGCTGAAAGCCTCATTACTGGTTACAAAAAATTCTCTTATTTAAAATACTCAACTTACTTCACTAAACATGAAATCCCGGTAAAAATCCAAAAGCGCATCTATAAATTTAAAGGTGTAGCCGATGGCTCATTAATTCAAAGCGAAGTAGGTGGTATTAAGTTTGATCCAAATCCAGTTAATTTAATTAATGAAAACCCCTACACTCTAATCACTTTTGGTATGTCATTTCTTCAAAACGATAGGATTGCAAAGAAGCATTTTGATATAAAAGATGGTGATCATAGACGTTTGACTGCTGCTGTTACCGAATGTCTCACTAAGCATGCAAAAAAAGGGCATACAATAACGCACCACAAGCAACTAGCTTCTCCACTAAGAGAATTGTTACGCTACAATGAACCTTTAGTCGTGAAAGCACTATCACAGGCTTATGATAAAAGAGCATTTATTATTTACCCTGACAGTGGGATTTATCAATTTACCCCAACGTACATCATGGAGAACGTTGTAGCCAAACGCCTTTTGAAGTTACATAACATGGGTGAAATGTACGACGAAGCTGAAGATGCGGCTTGTGCTAAAGCGTTTAAAGCCGCTCGATTTCCGTTAGAGCCTCAGCAAAAAGATGCGGTGATGACTTCAATAAGTTATGGAGTAAGCTGTATCACCGGGGGACCTGGAACGGGTAAGACATTTGTCCTCAATACGGTTTTACATGCGTATACATTGCTTGGCTATGAACAAATAAACGCTGTTGCCCTTAGTGGTAGGGCTGCCCAACGAATGCATCAAAGCATTAAACGTGAAACGTCTACGATTGCCAAGTTTTTACGACAAGATCCGATTGATAACATTGGTGAGCAAAAATATTTATTGGTTATTGATGAAAGCTCGATGCTTGATTTACCGACGATTTACAAAATGATTATTCATATAGATCCCAAAGTTAGAATTCTTTTTGTGGGCGATCCAAACCAATTGCCGCCCATTGGAGCTGGAAATATTTTAGCTGATATTGTGAAATCTAAAGTCATACACAATACAGAGCTTGATATTGTTAAACGACAAGAAGCTGGGACAGGCATTCCTGAATATTCTAAGCTGATAAATAAAGGGTTAGTGCCTCCAGAACTCACCACAGGATCTATAATATTTCATGAAGCAGAATTTGATTACGTTGAAGATGTTTGTGTTGAGCTATATAAACAAGACCCAGAGAATAGCCGTGTAGTTGCTGCTACTAATAAACTTGTTAAAAAAATAAATGTATTATCTCAAAAAGAATTAAATCCTAAAGGCAAACAACTTATATATGATAAAGACGGTGAAAAGCTATACGATCAAATTTATGAAAATGATCCAGTATTATTCACACAAAATAATTACGATGCACACGTACAAAATGGATCATTGGGTAAATTAATATCTGCTGACAAAAAGGATGGGCATTTCGGTATTGTGCAAATGGATGATTTCGAAAAAACAGAAAATGAATTTGTGTCATTAACTAGCTCACTACTGCTTTCGTTAAATCCTGGTTATTGCATTACCCTTCACAAAGCACAAGGTAGCCAGTTCCCAAAGGTCATTGTTGCATTATCGTCTGGTGATAATTTAGATCGAGCATGGCTGTATACGGCTGTTACTCGTGCCGAAATTGAATTACATATCGTTGGTCCAAAGGCCAAGATGATTAGCGCTATAAGGAATGTTAGCAACGCGAGTAAAAGACAAACAAATTTAGTTAACTTGTTGCAAGAGAAGTAAATCAATTTTAAATGGTTACAATGTAACTGTTTTGGTTTTGACGTTATATTGATGTGTTCCGAAACGTGTTCCGTTTTCTTTAAAACGTGTTCCGCTGGTGTTCCGCTATTTATTTTACTCTTATCAAATAACCGATTAAGCCTTATGTTATCTCGCTTGTAGCGATGTTCCGAAATGTGTTCCGTTTTATTAAAAATGTTCCGATAGATATTTAATGAATGATTAACAAGTGATTTTTGGGATATCTTTCCATCGGGTTGTATACTGCGGACTCAAAAACTCTCTTCGCATTGCAAAGGCTTGTGACTTACCTTCTGCACCTAATTTTAATGTGCCTTGACCATATCGCTTATTGATTTTATCAAGACACTTCATGAGAGCAGGATTAGAATTATCTGGCATAAATAAATCAGTCTGTTGAAAACGTCTACTTTCTAATTCAACTGCACCGATACCGCAACGATAAAATTTTACTCCCGGTTTGAAAATATCATTAATCACTTCGCTGATGGCTCTTGCTAAATCAGAGTCATTGTCTGTTGCAACAGGATATTTATACACAATTGACTGCTTGTAATAGTTATCGTCATCATGAGGCGAGCTAGAAGCGAAAATAACGAGTTTTTTCACTAACGATGACTGATGACGCAGCTTTTTAGCAACAATAGCAGCATGCTTGGCAAGAGCTGCTTGGAGAACATGTATATCGAGTATTCGCTGACCAAAGCTACGAGTCGAGAATATTTGTTGTTTCGGCTCCCTGACTTCATCCCAGCTCAAGCAACTAATGCCGTTGAGTTCGTTCACAGTACGCTCTGTCACTACACTGAACTCTTTTCTTATCGCTTTAGCAGACATAGCAGAAAGTTGAAAAGCAGTCGTAATATCTTGCTGCTGTAAGCGTTTAGCTATTTTACGTCCAATACCCCAAACGTCACCTACGTCCATCTTTTCTAAAATCTCTTTAGCACTGTTGGGTGAGTCAATGACAGCAACTCCGTTATAGCCTTTAAGCTTTTTTGCAGCATGGTTTGCTGCTTTTGCCAATGTTGAGGTTGTGCCAAAGCCCACACCCACTGGTAGCTTTGTTTCTTTCCATATAGCGCGTCGAATTTCATGTCCGTACTTGTGCCAGTCCTTAATCAATCCGGCATAATTTTTAAATAACAAAAACGACTCATCGATTGAATAAATGTACTGGTCATCACAGTACATTGAGATGACGTTCATCATTCGCTCACTTAAATCAGCATACAATTCATAGTTGGATGAACGCACCACAACATTATTTTTATGAAGCAGATTTTTAATTTGAAAATAGGGAACAAACTTAGGGATACCCAACTTTCTAGCAATCGGACAAACAGCACAAATACAGCCATCATTATTCGTTAAAACAACGACAGGTTTATTGCGAATGCTTGGGTCAAACACTTTCTCTGCGCTCGCATAAAACGAGACAGCATCAACTAGCGCATACATGCAGCTAACTCTGGTGATTTCTGATGCATACGAATAGAGCGTGTTACTGTGCCCTCGACCTGAAAATCATCTTCTGGACTAATCTTTACGGGACTATGTTTTTTTGATGCGGATAAGAGCCTTGCTTGCGTTTTATCTAATATTTTACATACAAAACAACCATTATAATTTGCGACGATAATGTCTCCATCCTTTAACGTTAATGACCTATCAACAATCAATAAGTCTCCGTCAAAAATCCCCGCCTCAACCATTGATTCACCACTCGCTTGCCCTATGTACGTGGCATTGGGGTGACTGATGAGAAGTTGGTCAAGTGATAAGCCTAAATCTTTATATTCTGCTGCTGGAGATTCGAAACCTGATATGCCAGCTTCGATATAAATTGGAATAAATTTCATGATAAATACCACTGTAAATTTATACAGTGTAGTTTGTTGTTTTGATATTTAAAAGCGTTAAATTGACTATTTTATTGAGGTGGTACGCAGTGTGTATCGAATGGTTACAATGTAACCATTACTTAAGAGGATGAAGATTAATCAGAAAGGAATGTGCCCATTGGCACTCTTTTTATCGTTAAAGAATATCTTCGGATCACATTGCGATTCCACAAAATTAACAAGTTCGCTATTCCATGTATCGCTTGCGTATTCATAGAGTAAAAAGGTATGACAACAATGCTGCCAAAGCGTTTTATGCTTCTCTGTAAGCCACGTAAAATCCAATGCTTGGTGATTATACAAAGCACTAATGCCATTGCACAGGTAACGCTCAGCAGCTTCATCACAGGTGACTGTTCCACTCGCTGTTGAACGTGGGCACAGCGAAATCCCAATCAAAATATTTGAAATGATGCACTGATGATGTGCTAGATATTGTGTCGCTGCCTGTCTAACACTATCATCTTGTGAATAGTGATGAATCACAGGTTTTAAACGAGGAAACAGTAAAAACCTTGCTTTTGGTTTATTTTGTATAATCGCAACATAGTGTTCATCAAGAAGCTCTCTAAGCTGGTTGGGTAACATCGAGAGTAGATTTAAGTGCATTTTGTTACCTTTGTTCTGTAATTTTTGAATAACAAAATGATAAAGATTTATTAAGAATATCTCCAAGATCTCTTTTATCATTTTCAAGTTTTTTTGCTGCTAATTAGTCTTTCACAAAAAGAAATGCTACAGTTAGATTGCTTTCCTGTAATCCATTTAACTATTTAATTTCATTGATAATAATTGATTAGTATCGCTTAATTTATTTAAGGGCAACGTTAAATAAACGCAAATTAAATTTTAAAAAAGATTAAAATTCACTATGATGGTTACAATGTAACCATTCTTATAAAGCAGTAGAAATATGAACGAAAAAAATCAAGAATTCAAGCAAGCACGCGCTCGTAAGATAAATGACAATAATTTCTATCTAACACTTCGATACTTGTGGCTTCAGACTTTAAATAATAAGCGACTTGCTTATCATGAGTTAAAAAGCAAAATACACGCATTACATGATATTGCTCCGCGATCAGAAACATCTAAAGCGTATATAGATCAAAGAATTGATGAACTTAAAGCAAAAATAACTAGAAATGAAGAAAGTATTTTTGTTGATCAATATCCTTTATGGTCTAGCAAAAAACATTGCGAAAAAGAAATTCTAAGATTTAATGCTGAAATTGAAAAGCTGCGAGATAATCACATTGAGTTAACTCAGAGTCTAATGTTCGACTTACATACAATAGTCGTGCAATTAGATGATGGAACTTACTCAGCTCTCAATAGCTGGGTTAAGCAAGCACGCTCTCGCGCAAAAAAGGATAAGCGTCAAGTCTCACTGTCAAATGCTGCTTTTGATGCACTCAAAGAGCTTAAATCGACTTTAAATGTTGATACATACGATGAAGCGATTACTATGATAAATCATTATGCAAAAGTGAAGAAATGGAAATAAATGCATAGTGGTTACATTGTAACCATTAACAATAAAGCAAAAAAGGGTTACATTGTAACTTCAATTGATAGAACGAAAACCAAATAGGCATATTCACGCGATAGCGTGGGGACGATAATTAAGAGTGCTGTTTGATTCATCAAAACAAATTGATTTAGCGCTTGCAAAACAGAGCTGTAGTGGAGTGTTTTGTCAATGTTTGCGTAGCAACAGCGAAGCTGCATGACATTTACAAAGTAAGCGTAACGTAAGATATTTGCAATAAAGCGCTAAACAATAAACATCTTAAATTTTAATTAAAAGATTAGTCATCGCTAATCATAGGATGCTCACCACCATCGTAGATAGTATTGACAATCATCTGTACAGCTTCGTTTGTGTAAATGACAGTAGTACCGTTGCGAACTTTATTCGTTACTCCACCATCTATACTTTGGTGAATTCCTTCAATCCAAGGGAAATCTCCAGGTTTTTCTACCTCGCTCTCTATACCTTTAAAACCAACGTTCCCTAGATGACCATTCTCAAATATTTCTAGCATATGTTTGATAGGGGCAAAGAATATGCATACCTGAGAGTCAGTCGTTTCGATACTAAACCATTCATCTACAATTTTAAATTCTAACTCATCAGTCTTGTGCCCAATATCGATTATCATTTTTGGGGATATGGCAAAGGTCGAACAGCCATGGTGATACCAAAGTTCAGGAGAATGGCTTAAGCATGTCGTTTCAGCTTTTTGTATAACGCTGTCATAAGAACTAAGTGAGGTTGTTTTTCTAATGACTGGTAATTCGTCGTTTAGTAGCTTTGCGGCATTCTCACGGCCACAATATTGATGTACAACGTTTGTCGCGATTCTTAGTTTAATATGAACGTTATTTGGTTTTTTTTTATTATGTTGAAACATTGTAATCCCTTGTAATCTCACTTAGATAAAAATAGACAATAGATTTAAATTAAGAAGTGAACAGCTAGTCCGCCTATTATTATTCCAGCTAATAGGTTACTTATATTTATCAAATTAGTTTGATTTATTGAACTTATATTTCTGTATATAGCATTAAGTAAATAAAATGAATCTTGTGCATTGTTTTCTTCTGGTTGTTCTATTGCAGCGTTATATGGAAAATAGTGGTCGAGCATTTCTGATGTTATAGGCTCTGGCTCTTGGATGTGATTAAACTTATTATATTTAGCCATTTTTAGCTCTTCATTCGGCCCATCAACTTCTTCGTCTATAACGACTGAAGTAGCCCTAAAAGTATTTGCTTCAATATCCCAAATGATTTTTGCAATTTTGTATTCTGAAGTAACAATGTTAAGTGTCATACCTTCGTAGGGCTGAAAAGGTAGCTCTAAGTCTTTAAATGCTCTGCTGTACTCCTTGAAGTTATCACTAAAGATGATCAGTTCAAGAACTCCGTTAAACTTGTTACTCATACATATTTCCAACTAGTCAGTTTTGATTGCTCTTTTAAAAGGATGTTCAACATGAAGCTGAATATCATGTTCAGAGAGATGCTTACCTCTTGACTCATTCATTTCATGAAGTACATTTTCTGTTAAATTTTGAGTTCTATTGATAAAATCTTTAAGCCCATGTTTGGTGATGATAAATATATAGGCCATATAGGGTTCACCTTTATGGTAGTAATTTACAACGAGTGTGGAGCTATCTACTTTTTTTAATCCATCTTCACTCATTTCTAACAGGTCATCATTAACCAGCAATATTGGCAGGTAGATTCTATGACGGAAATAATCATCAGCCTCCACCTCTTCAGAATTTTCATTAAATATATATTGATCGTAATGCTCAACTTGTTCATCACAATGCTGAATTATTTTGGATATACTGTCGTGAAACTTTTCGGGATGTGAAGCCATGAGTTCATGACTTCCTTTTTTCTTATGAAAAGAACAATATTGAGTAAAAATATTTTTATTATTTTCGATTAGCTGTTCAAAAAATATATCATCTCGATAATCAATGCCATTTGGCAATGATATAGCTTCTTTAAGCCCAAATCTGGGTTCAATATTAGGGCTGAATTGGAATTTGTTTAAAAGAACAATAGGAAACGAGTTATTCTTTATTTCAAAAACATATTCAATATTTGTATGGGTTTTTAAATCACGATTTGAGTTATTAGCTCCATATCGTTCTGCAATGATATCTATTTCTCTACCTTTGCCAGTAATTGGATCTTTTACCACAGGTCCAGATTGAACAAAAAAATCCCAATCACTTAGCTGTTTTGCTATTTCTGATTCGAGTATATACCCAGAGCGATTTAGCGCTTCCAGCATTTCTTGTTCCGCAACCTTCATAAATGTAAATATCCTTAACTAAAAATGCATCAAATCTCGTTTTTTACTCGTTCCCATTCTCTTTTTAATATTTTTGAACATTGAGCTGTCGCAGCTTTGTGATGTATTGAGAATTCTGATTTTTTATCATGAAATGCCGTATCCTTACATTTAGATAAATGCCCAACTAAAGCCGTATGGTCTTCTTCTAAAGGGTTTAACATCAATTCAATCTTCATTAGTAAAAAACTTAGTTTTCTGTCTGTCTTTAAGTTTTGATTATCCCGTTCAATTTCTTCATCTTTAGCTTCATGATTAATATTATCATCATGCATTTCTGATACATAAAACCAAAGAGAAAGGCTCAGAAATTCAGATGTTTGTTCTCGTAAATTATTTATCCATTGTTGCCTCATAGGAGCAATAACTTGCTTGTTAGCCAACTTAATTGAATTGTCTTGCTGACTTTTGGCTACTTTATACGAAACAAAAGGACCAACAATTACTGCAAATGCAGCGATAATTAAAGATATGAAGGGTAAATACCCTTGAATTAACTCCATGAAGATAAGGCTCCAGACTAAAATCAAAGTGGATACCTAAGAACAAATACCCTAAAACGACTATATCAGAACAGCATTAACCTTATCAATTCATTAGAAAAAACATTGATAATTAAATGATGTTTTTCTTCTTTCTTACTAAGTGAACTCAAGCATTGTAATCGGAAAAGATTACTGTCATATTCATCTCAAATTATAATATCAAGTAAGATGATGAAAACAATATTAAGCTTATTATTTGCAATTTTGGCCACACCTATAGTTTTAGCAAGCAACCAAGAAATTAAATCATTTAATAACGCTAAAAAGACCTTAGAAAAGCAGGTTTACAACAACCATCGTCAGACTATTTATTGCGGTGCTGCATTTGATACCAAAAAACAAGTAATACCACCTCAAGGTTTTACCACAACAAAATATCATAAGCGAGCTAAGAAAATAGAATGGGAACATATTGTTCCAGCAGAGAATTTCGGTCGTACATTTACCGAATGGCGTAATGGCCATAAGCAATGTGTTAATAGTAAAGGTAAAGCATTTAAAGGTCGTAAGTGCGCTGAGAAGGTAAATACTGAATATCGCTACATGCAAGCCGATATGTTTAATATCTACCCAGCAATAGGTGCAGTTAACGCTTTAAGAAGTAACTATAACTTCACCATGCTACCTGCTGCTCAAAGTGATTTTGGTAGTTGTAAAATGAAAATAGATAACCGTAAAGCAGAACCACCAGAAGCAGCTAGAGGTAGAATAGCTCGCACGTATTTATATATGGAAGACACTTACAAGCGATATAGTATGAGTAAATCACAACGGAAACTTATGAATGCTTGGGATAAAATGTACCCTGTCGATGTTTGGGAGTGTGCTAGAGCAAATAAAATTTCTAAACTACAAAAAAGTGATAATAATATTGTGAAAAGCCAGTGTCTCTCGGCTGATATTTGGTAATACAGACGTTCTTTGCAGCTATCAAAGGTTACATTGTAACTCGGTGTTATTGTGATGTAGCAAGAACTGACATACACATAAATAGTAGTCACAACTCTCGTACTACTATTTTTACTACTATTTAATTTTCGTTGTGACAGCCTGAAAACAAAGGAATTTTATACTTACCACTCACTCACTCACTATGAATAGTAGTTATTTTAGGGTTATAGTATAGAATGGTTTACCTGCTTTTCATATTGTTGGTTTGCCGGAAACTTCTGTTAAAGAGTCTAAAGATCGCGTTCGTAGTGCCATCATCAATTGTGGTTATGAATTTCCTGCAAAAAGAATAACGATAAACTTAGCCCCAGCAGATTTACCTAAAGAGGGTGGACGTTTCGACTTACCTATTGCCGTCGGAATTCTTGCAGCTTCAGAGCAAATACCTCAAGTTGATTTAGCTCAGTATGAGTTTGCTGGCGAGTTGGCTTTATCAGGTGAACTTAGAGCGATTATAGGTGAAATACCCATGGCAATGTC
>MAAB01007494.1_pt1 | contig 16685 bp, 12 predicted proteins | sample 1115991 | NCBI WGS metagenome assembly MAAB01 (sample SAMN04961124, study PRJNA320927) | seawater metagenome | isolation source: sample BD02T18 sea water enriched with oil for 18 days | place: USA:Gulf of Mexico | collected 2013-07-27
TGGCAAAGCGAAAGAGCTATTTAATTTAGCAGAAGACCCTTATGAAAGGTGGAATTTAATCAATGATTATCCACAGAGAGTTAAAGAAATGACAACTGCACTTAGCTTATGGCTTGCTGAGCCACGAATGAAAAAGCCATATTAGTTTATATAAACGGCGGCAAAACGTATGAAAAATAATAGACGACATTTTATTAAATCATCTGCAGCTTTATTGGCCGGTGCTGCTAGCCATGTAGTTTATTCAAAGTCTGAATCATTACCATCACCCTTATCGGTTCCAAGTGCTGCGAAAATTATCTCTACTTGGAATTTTGCCATAGCAGCAAATAAACCTGCATGGGAAATATTAAACAAAGGCGGCACTGCACTAGATGCTGTAGAAATGGGAGCTCGCGTACCAGAGGCAGATGAAAATAATCATAGTGTTGGTTACGGTGGCTTTCCTGACAGAGAAGGTATAGTAACGTTAGATGCAAGTATCATGGATCACCACAGCAACTGCGGAGCGGTTGCATGCCTAGAAGGGTTTAAGCACCCGATTTCAATAGCCCGAAAGGTCATGGAAGAAACGCCTCATGTGATGTTGGTGGGTAAAGGCGCGCAAAAATTTGCATTAGCTCAAGGGTTTAACAAGCAAAATTTATTAACAGAAAAAGCCAAGCAGAAATGGCAGCAATGGCTAAGAAAAAGTGATTACGTACCAGAAATTAATGTCGAGAATCATGACACTATCGGAATGTTAGCGCTAGATTCACACGGAAACCTCGCAGGAGCGACCACAACTTCTGGCGTCGCTTGGAAAATGCACGGCAGAGTGGGCGACTCTCCCATTATTGGTGCTGGTTTGTTCGTGGATAATGAGGTGGGAGCAGTTGCCTGTACTGGCTTAGGCGAAGCTGTGATTAGAACTGGGGCTAGTACTGTGGTTATGGAAATGATGCGTGCTGGAAAAACGCCACAACAAGCCTGTGAAATTGCAACACATCGAATTCATAAAATTCATAGAAACCATCGAGATATGAAACATTTGCAAGTTGCCTTTATTGCTATGAATACGCTAGGAGAACACGGAGCTTTTAGCTTACGTGGTGGTTTTCAATATGCGATTGCTGAGTCAAGCGGTCAGAGCTTGCATAATGCCGGTCATATTTTGAAATGGTCATAACAAACTTAGGATAGTTTTATTGATGAAATATTTTTTATTCACATTTTTATTTTTTAGTGTGTGTGATTTTCTTGAAGCAAATGAACGACCAAATATATTAGTGATAATGGCTGATGATTTAGGCTATGGCGATTTATCTGCTCAAGGAGCACAAGACGTATTTACACCTAATATTGATCAATTGGCTAAGCAAGGTTTAACTTTAAGCCAGTTCTATGCAAATTCTACCGTATGTTCTCCGAGCAGAGCTTCTTTTATTACGGGTAAATATCCCGATAAAGCAGGTGTTCCTGGTGTAGTTAGGCAGCATCCATCAATTAATTGGGGTTATTTAGATCCCAAAAGCCAAACTGTCGCAGATCAATTGAAAAAAAACGGTTATCAAACGGCATTAATTGGTAAGTGGCATTTAGGTTTATCATCCCCCAATCTTCCGAATGAACGAGGCTTTGATCACTTCCATGGCTTTTTAGGGGATATGATGGACGATTATTGGACGCATTTACGAGATGGCGTGAATTGGATGCGCTTAAATGGTAAAGAAATTACCGCTAAAGGGCATGCGACAGATATATTTACTGATTGGGCCGTCGATTATATTACAGAGTCGACCAAGTCAGCACAGCCGTTTTTTCTATTTTTATCTTACAACGCGCCACACTTCCCGATACAACCACCTGAAAAATACCTTAACCGAGTACAAAAACGAGAAGCGAATTTATCAGATAAACGTGCTAAGAATGTCGCTTTTATTGAGCATTTAGATGATGGTGTTGGCCGAGTTTTGCAACAGATAACGTCTTTAGGTCTTGATAAAAATACCTTGATAATTTTTACTTCAGATAATGGTGGGGCATTACGATATTCCCAATCAAATGGCAAATTACGTGGTGGTAAAGGCGATATGTATGAAGGGGGAATACGTGTACCAACCTTTGTTCGCTGGCAAGGGAAAATTAAAGAAAACCAACGCACCGATAATGTTGGCATGCTGATGGACTTATTTCCAACGTTTATCGATATTATTCAAGGACAAATTCCTTCAAACATCGATGGTGTCAGTTTGTTATCGACGCTATTAACACCTGAAGAAAAGACAAGTGAACGTACCTTGTTTTGGGTAAGAAAAGAAGGCTGGGATCACAATGGCCTAAGTTATTATGCAGCTAGAAGTGGTGATTACAAATTAGTACAAAGCACGCCATATCAACCATTTGAATATTACAATTTATTTGCTGACCCTTATGAAAAAACACCGCTAGCTGAAAAGTCAGTAAAAGCGTTTTCTCAGCTAAGGGAAAAACTAACTCAACACATTCGTGCTGCTGGTCATGTACCTTGGCAAAGAGAACCGATAGAAAATACCTTGAAACAAAATTGATTGATTAATAGTAATACCGTTGATTTGAACTATTGAAATACACTAAATAGTAGGAGTAGAACATGAAGAAGTCATTATGCAGCATTATTATATTAGGTTTATTTGGCTTGGGTGCGTGTAGCTCAACAGAAAGTACTCAACAAGAAACTACTGTTAAAGAAGTTAGCCCTCGACAAGGGGAAGAAGTTAAACGTGTTTGTAATATTGACGGCTGGGGACAAGTTGAAGGTGATGGCAAAGCGTTAATTGTTTATAACTCACGACGAGAAGCCTTTAAGTTATCGATGATAGGACTGTGTGATGCCGACTGGGCAATGAGTAGAATTCTTATAGACGGTAACTCAGGTGCAAATTGTGTTGGCAGAGGTAGTAAAATAGCAACAGATGCTAACTTTAGTCGCTCTGGCATATGCACCGTCATGAAAGTTCATCAATGGTTACCTCCTCGAGTGGCAAAGACAGAAGATAATAGCTTGAGCGCTGAAGAAAAATCAGCTGGATGGCAGTTGCTTTTTAATGGTTTAGATATGTCTCAATGGCGCAATTTTAAAAGAGATACGCTCAGTGATAAATGGCTTGTAAGCAATGGCGAGATGCAACTTAGTGAACAGGGCGCTGGAGATATTATTACTCAAAAAAGCTATCAAAATTTTGATTTACGATTGGAATGGAAAATTTCAAATGCTGGTAATAGCGGAATTTTCATTATGGCTGATGAATTAGGCAAGCATATATATTCTCATGCCGTTGAAGTACAAATTCTCGACAATGAACGACATTATGACAATAAGGTGGATTCACACCTTTCAGGCTCAATTTATGACTTGGTGGCATCACCAATCGAGTCTCATAAACCAGCTGGAACTTGGAATCAAGTGCGTATCTTGCTAAAGAATAAATTACTAAAAGTTTGGCAAAACGATGTATTGGTCAGTGAAATTGTAATAGGCAATGAGCGGTGGCAGACAAAGTTAGCGAATAGTAAGTTCAAAAAGTGGCCAGGCTTTGCATTAAATGACAAAGGTCACATAGGGCTACAAGACCATGGCGATAAGGTCAGTTTTAAAAATATTAAAATCAAAGAATTGTAATTAAGTTAGGACAACAAGGGTCGTAAATGCCATGGAAAATTATAAAAAAAATCAGTTTGATTATGAGGTTATCGTGGTTGGCTCAGGGGCTGGTGGTGCGATGGCAGCTTATACGCTAACACAGGCTGGTCACAAAGTATTAATGTTAGAAGCTGGGCGTGAATATGACCCTATAACAGAAACGCCAATGTTTAAACACAAAGGCGATGCACCATTAATGGCAGCCGGCACGGTTGATAAAGATTTTGGCTTTTATGATGCCACGGTGGATGGTGGCTGGAATGTACCTGATGAACCTTACACTAAAGCAGAGGGTACTGAGTTCTTATGGTGGCGAGCACGGATGTTAGGCGGGAGAACAAACCACTGGGGTCGCTTTTCATTGAGATTTAGTGAACATGATTTCAAAGGAAAAACACGTGACGGATTAGGTGCCGATTGGCCATTTGAATATCATGATATAGCCCCTTGGTATGATAAAACTGAAGCGTTAGTTGGTGTTTGTGGTACCAATACCGGTTTAGATGATATGCCTGATTCTTCTGATGGCATATTGCAACCACCGCCAAAGGCTAGGGTGCCAGAATTGCTTGTAACGGCCGCTGCAAAAAAACTTGGCATAGCCACAGCACCAATGCATCGTGCCGTATTAACAAGACCAAAAGACAATCGGCAAGCTTGTTTTTATGCGACTGATTGTGGTCATGGCTGTTCAATTGGCGCTGCATTTCAAACAACGACATCATTAATTCCAATGGCAAAAGCCACGGGGAATTTAGAAGTCATCACAAATGCTATGGTGAAATCTGTTGATGTTGACAACAATGGAAAAGTTGTTGGCGTAACCTACGTAGATAAGAAAAATTTAGCCGTTACAAAACTGCCAGCAAAAGTCGTTATCTTAGCTGCAAGTGCATGCGAATCTGCTCGTTTATTGTTGAATTCGAAAAGCGAACATCACCCAAATGGTTTAGCTAATTCGAGTGGTCAAGTAGGCAGAAATATTATGGATTCTACGGGCGCAGGATTGGGGGCTCATATCCCTGCACTTTCAGGAAGGCCTATTTATAATGAAGATGGTCATACTTCAAATCATGTTTTTATTCCTTGGTGGGGACATAAAAAACATGCAAAGGGTGAGTTGAATTTTCCTCGTGGTTATCACTTTGAAATTAGTAGTGGCTTTAAAGAGCCGGGCTCCTATGTTTATGGCAGCTTTGAAGGCTATGGGGTAGCTTTGAAAGAGCAAGTGAAAAACTATTATGGGACAGGGGTTTATTTGTCATTGCGGGGTGAAATGTTACCAAACAAAAACTGCTACATGGAAATTGATGAGAATATTAAAGATAAGTGGGGAATTCCTGTCGCAAAATTTCATTGGAAATGGTCAAAACATGAATTAAATCAGGTAGCACATGGTTTAAAAACTGCTAAAGCAATATTGGAAAAAATGGGAGCAAAAATTAAGGAGCCTTTACCCAGTCCAGAGAAAGCCATTTTGAAAGGCGGACAAATTATTCACGAAGTAGGTAGTACCCGAATGGGCGACTCTCCAATAGACTCGGTAACAAATCAGTATGGACAAACATGGGATTGTTCGAATTTGTTTGTTATGGATGCTGGTGTTTTTGCCTCAAACCCGCATAAAAACTGTACCTTGACTATTATGACGTTAGCGATGCGAAATGCTTCTTGGTTAGCCAAGCAACTAGGCCTAGATGCACAGAAAGTGCCATCGAAGGTTGAGGCATAATAAGATGAAAAATAACAAGCTAGAACAGGTTAACCACAATAATCATTATAGAAGCCATGTTACTCGTCGTGATTCTTTAAAATGGCTGAGTGCTTTATCAATCAGTAGTTTATTGCCCACAATCTCGGGCTGTGATTTTCTAAATGATACACAAGTTAATGTCGGTGAAGTTCAGCGAGGGCATTGGCCTAACCTTAAATTATCGACTATTTCAGGCAAAGGTTATGGAAAAGATCCCGATTTGATTGCTTTGTCTCACTCTCCTTGGGCAAAAACCTTGAGCACCCAACAATTAAATCTAGTTGCTAGGTTAGCGGATGTGTTGGTTCCTAGAGAAGGAATGGTGCCTTCGGCTTCAGAAGTTGGTGTTCCTGATGTGATAGATGAGTGGGTTAGTGCCCCTTATGAACGGCAACAACAAGATAGGTTGACTGTTTTGTCCTTGCTAGTCTGGCTTGATGATGAAGCCCAAGAACGATATTCAACAGACTTTATTAATCTATCTCAACAAAACCAATTTTCAATTATCGATGATATTGCCTACCCGAGTAATGATTCGAAAGATGAGTTTATACAAGCTAGTTTGGCATTTTCCATTTATCGAAAGTTAGTATTAGCGGCATTTTTCAGCAGTGGAGTTGGGCGAAAGGATATAGGTTATCAAGGCGGCATTGCTATACTTGGTGATTATCCAGGACCTACTGAAGAAGCAATGGCTCACCTAGATGAAGTATTGTCTGAATTAGGGCTTTTAGAAAGCTAATCTGCTGCTTCACGACATCCCTTGTAAAGCTATGTAAATATACTAGTATCCTTTCATACATTTATATAGCTTAGGTGTGCAGCTATTACTGTCGTTGTATTTGTTATCTAACCATGTCAAAAGATTTTAATATGCATTACTTTTATTTGTAGTATAAATACTACATAATAATCTGGTTTCGGGTTTGGAGTGATCTTATATGAATAATAAACAGCATTTTTCTCGACGAAAATTTCTAAACACCTCTTTGCTTTGTGGTGGAACCGCTGTTGCTCACGCTACAGGTTTACTAAGCATGTTAAACTCTACCCGTGTGTTAGCTAATCAATCAGATGATTACAAGGCATTGATCTATGTCTTTTTAGCGGGCGGAAATGATGCTAATAACATGCTGGTTCCCATGGGGGATAATGCTTTACGTCAGCGTTATGAACAACATAGAGGTATAGTTGCATTAGCCGAGGACTCCTTGAATCCACTGAATCTTGTTAAGCCTGCGCAAGTATATCAATCGTCAATTGACAGCCAATTTGGTTTTCACTCTCAATGCTCTGATTTGGCAAAGCTATTTAATCAACAAGAGCTGTCTGTTGTTTGTAACACTGGCAACTTATTAGAGCCGACGACACGCGAACAGTTTAAAGAAAAATCAGTGAGTTTACCGCCACAATTATTTTCTCATGCCGATCAACAAAAGCAATACCAAAGTGAACCGTCTAACCCGTTTCAACATGGCTGGGGAGGCAGGGTGGCTGAAATGCTCTCACCCAGCAATAGTGATAGTTCAGTATCGCCATTAATTTCGCTATCTGGCTTGAATTCTTTTCAAGTAAGTAAAAACAGTACTATTAATCCCTTTGTTTTTACTGAATCGGGTGTACCTGAAATATCAGGTTTTAGTGGTGCTAAAAAAACAATGATAGAGCGTTTATTCGAACCATCAGAAGATGGGCATTTAATGGCACAAAAGTATCAAAATACCTATGACAGTATGCAAAATGCGAAAGTTGTTGTAGATACTGCATTTGATTATGCAGCAAGTAATAATGTGGATTACGATGCTATTTTTGCACAAGCGGGCGCCGGTGACAGTAAAATTGGTAAAAGATTAAAAACCATTGTTAAATTTATCGCTGGCAGAGCATCAAATCAAAATAGGCGACCGATATTTTTTGTCAAAATGTCAGGGTTCGACACCCATCAGAACCTACTGTCTGATCATCAAGCGCTTATGCTGGAGCTAAATAATGCCTTAATGGCAGTAAATACAGCACTTAAGGCTCAAGGCGACTTTGATAAAGTATTAACCTTTTGTGGCTCAGAGTTTGGCCGTACTTTAACTCCTAACGGTATTGATGCATCGGCAGGTACAGATCACGCTTGGGGAGGGCATGCATTATTGATGGGCGGTATGGTTAATGGTGGTAATTTATTTGGCACACACCCTGACTTTCAAGTAGGGCAAGGACTTGATTCTGACAACAAGCGAGGCCGTTGGATCCCAACAACCCCCACATCACATGTCAGTGCTTTGATTGCGCATTGGTTTGGCGTTGAAAAAGAAAAGTTATCAGAAATATTCCCATCCATTAGTCGTTTTTCCGACCCGTTCGAGCAAGAGCAGAATCTGGATTTGTTTAAGGAGGCACAATCATGAAACAGTCTCCAATAGCGATTATGCTTTTTACTGTGTCTATTTTCTCTGTTGTTGGCTGTGGAGGAGGTGGAGGCGAAAGTGATAGCACTACGCCGACACCACCACCGGTTGTTGTAGAAAATCCTACCGTTAGTTTCGCGTCAGTGACTGAAGTCGCCATCGAAAAGAGCAATACGTTAGCAAAGTTTAAAGTGGACCGAACCGGGGCGTCTGGCGCATTAGAGGTACAATTTACTATCTTTTCTGACGACAGTACCAATGTACATTATGCGTCGCAAAGTGATGTAAAACTCGTTTATAGCGATGGTGGTGATGTTGGCGAGACCATTCACTTAAGCGAGAACCAAAATAGTCGAGTGATAGAAGTACATCCTATTCAAGATCAACAACATGAAGTTGTTGAGCAACTAGTGATTGATTTAGCAGCGAGCAGCACCTATCAAAGTGGCACAGAGCAACGTGTCATAATTGAAATCGCCGATGCAGAAAATACCAATGAAAATGGTAAAGTATTTATTGGCTATTTTAGTGCACAAAAAGACGCGATAACCATAGGTTCAGGTGTCATGTCTTTAGTACTACAAGGCGATAATGAACAAGCGTTATTGTCTTACGAATTTTCTGGCTTAGGAGCAGAGCAAACGGATCAACACATTCATTTAGCACCGTCAGGTACCATGATCAAAGATATAGAGCATTTAGGCGCGTTAAGTAACTATGTCTGGGATTTATCTCCGGGTGGGCCGTTTACCAGTAAACAACAAATGATCGATGCCCTGTTTGAGGGTAAGTTTTTTCTTAATATTCATACTGCTGAGTATCCTGCGGGAGAAATTTCAGCGACACTTCATTTTGATGCCAGTGTTGCACCACCATCAGATACGACGTTAACCATTGAAGACATTGACCGCGATATAGTTCGATTTCTAGGCCAAGCAACTTTTGGGGCTACAGCTGATGACTTTACTGCACTAAAAAGCCAGATGAACGCATCGGGCAGTAATCGGTTGCAGGTTTATGAGGCTTGGATAGATCAGCAAATGTTGCTACCTGTGACCAGCATGCTGGAATTAACCGATGCAACCAATGCACATTTCCCCGAAGAAGACGGTTGGCATGCAAGGCGTGATGCATTTTGGCCAATTGCACTTTATGGGAAGGATCAGCTAAGGCAGCGTGTCACTTTTGCTCTTAGCGAAATATTGGTCATTGGCGACCAAATGACCACGGTTCGTAAAGCTTACCGTGGTACTGCTGATTATTGGGATACACTTGCCCAGCATTCATTTGGTCAGTATAACGAATTATTAGATGATGTTTCACGCCATGCGGTAATGGGCATTTGGCTTAGTCATTTGAAAAATGCCAAGGCAGATGCCGAACAGGGTATTTTTCCAGATGAAAACTATGCACGTGAGATAATGCAACTATTTAGTTTTGGTTTAGTGCATCGACAAGCTAATGGCTCTACCAAATTAGGCGCCAATAATTTACCTCAACCTACTTACGATAACGAAGTCATCAAATCACTGGCTCGAGTTTTTACCGGTTTAAGCTTCAGCAAAGCCAATAGTGGTGAAACAATGGTCGATAACTCTTATTTCCTTAAGGGGAATGGTACCAACGAATATCAATATCGTTGGACTGAGCCAATGAAGTTTTTTGTTAATTTTCATGATTTTGATGAGAAGGTGTTATTTCATAATGGCGTTGAACAAGTTCATATCGCTGCTAATGAGCCCAGTGTTGTCAATGCTGACGCAGAGCTCAGTCAAGTCATGGATGCACTTGTTGCTCACCCTACAACAGCGCCATTTATTGCAAGACGTCTTATTCAACGATTAGTGACCTCTAACCCAAGCTATGACTATATTTTCAGAGTAAGTTCGGTATTTGGACAAACTGGAGATTTATCAAAAACAATCAAAGCCATATTGCTTGACCCAGAAGCAAGAAATCCGTCGGTGGTTTCATCTGAGCTTTATGGCAAAGTTAAAGAGCCTATTATACGCTTTAGTGCTTTAATGCGCTTACTTTCTGCGTACTCCTCAATTGGTTTTGATGAGCAAGGATTAAATTATCCAGCAAAAGCACAGTATGAAGAGGGCGTTTCTTTACTGAGGTTAGGGGAAATTTCTATCGGACAATACAGTTTGGGAGCCGAGTCGGTCTTTAATTTCTTTTTACCAGATTTTACTCCAACAGGTCAATTGGCGAGTCAGTCTTTAGTTGCGCCAGAGTTACAACTGATGACAGAAAGTCAATTAGTGACCACCTTGAATGTGAGCCATACACTGATCAACAATGCCTTGGTTAGAAACTCAGCCTATAATAAATCTGAATACAGTAAAGATGACGTTAAAGTTAAACTCAATATCGAGGCTCTGGAAGCGCTTTGGCAATCGATTGAAGGAAGTGAGGAAGACAAAGCGAGAGCAATTGTTACTTATTTAGATTTTTATTTAAATGCAGGGCAATTGGTGAAAGCGAACTCGCAGCAATCTTACCAAGCGATACTCGATGCAACCATAGCCACTTCAGCATTGGATGAGCGATTAAAAATGGCGATTTACGGGGTAATGAATGCACCAGAATCATTGGTGCAACAATAGTAATAAGGGCGTAAGCAACTTGTTACTAAAGCGGACGTTATTTTTTGCTTCACTCACGTCAACCCTGTTATTTTTCGGTAGGTTTACTTGATACTTTGGTAACAAAATCTAAGTAAGGTTTAATAACATAAAAAAGCCCGTGGCTTATAGATAATCTACGGATTTTATTTTTCTCAATCGTTGCTTAACCTTTATTCATCCTAAAATCTAACTGTACAGTAGCGTATGCTTCTACAGGTTTTCCATCTTCAAATTTAGGCGCGAAACGCCATTTCTTTATAGCCGCTAAAGATGACTTTTCAAAGCCCTTACCACCTTTGGATTCTAAGATTTCAGTACCTATAACTGTTCCAAAGTCCGAAATAGTAAAGCCAATTTTCACCCAACCTTCTTTTCTTTTACGGGCGTTCGCAACGGGGTATTTAGGGCGAGTTCTAAATAAAGGCCTTTGCTCTTGGCTGTCTTTCCATGGTGTCATTGAACCAATGGCAATACAGTGCTTGGTTGCCTCATCACTTTTTCCTAGTTTTTCTAGCGCGTTAATCAAAAATGCATGCGTGTTAAGCTCTAAAGGATGAATTGCGCCCTCTAGTGATTCAAATGCAGCTTGGTTAGCCTGCCAGTTTTTAATGGCTTTATTATACTTTTTACGCGCGTAATAATATTTACCCGCGTGAAAATTAGCATTAACCACACGCATATCATCTTCAGATAAATGCTCAGTAAAGAACGTTTGCGCTCTTAAAATAGCACTACTTTTTCTAGAGCCTTTGTGAAGTAAAGCTATGCCAGCTTTTAATTGTATTTTCGCGTTAAAATAAGGAAGCTCTTTTTCATGCTTTTCAGCGATATATATAGCTTCTAGATAATAAACTATGGATTCATTTTTTTGGTTGGAAGCTATAGAATCGCCTAACAGAATATATAATTCAGCAAGCTCAATTGAATTATTGCCAAGTTCACTTTTAAAAATGTCTAGTGTGCTCAGTAGTAATGGGGTTGCTTGTTTGTTTTGTTTATTATTAAGATAATGTTTAGCTAATATCAGCGCTAGCTGTGCTGTTTTAATATCAGTATCACCGTAGAGACTTTTGCCTAATTGATACGCCTCTTTGGCATATTTTAATTGAGCATCTTCATTTTTACTTTTTAATGCATCTTGATAAAAGTAGAAGGCTTTGTTGAATTGAGAATTTAATGCATCTTCTGATTTTGCGCTGGTACTTAATAACAGCGTTATTACTATTGCTAAGGCTAAATAAGCCCATTTTTGAATCCATTGCTTTCTTTTAATCATAAAATTCTCCTTAAAATTGAAATCCTTTGAGTGTTATCAATATAACTTCACTGGACTTCCCAGATTTCAGTGGACACTTAATATCAGCAAAAATACAATAAGGACAAAAGTAAAAACGCCTACCATTTGTAGCTCCATTAATTTGAATTATTCTGTATGCCCAACGGCCTGTTAAGGGCTGATAATTACCGTTTACCAAAGTGCTGCAAGTTCAAAGCGAAACTGAGCCAACTTTTAGCAGTTCCGCTTGAACAGCTTGTCATGCGTAATTACGACTTATATACCAGGCTATTAATAAATTCATTGCCTTCAGAAACAAAGTTATCGATATTTAGTTTAGGTACACTTCGTATAGAATAATGAATATCGACTAATTTATTTTTTTCTTTGGGCTCCATACATACACGACCAACATTAGTCATAATTAAAAAACTATGAGAGCCTAAACTTTTAGCTTTATGATCTTCAGCTTGCTCTTTGTAGTTAACACATACAATGCCATTAACTTTGTTAATCGTTAGATCGGTCGTGGGATTTTTAAACCTACTTTTATTTTTAATTTTTTTGTAGGATTTTACAAAATCTAGCAAATCTTTATCTGTTTTAGACTCTGACTGGAACTGGACTTCTGTTGCACCAGCAAAAAATGAGAGCTTGGATGGTTCTGTTTTTTTTAAGTACACAAGAGAGTTAGGGTTGAATCCTTCATACCAGTTTTCTCCCGTAGGAGTCATGAAAGAAAAACCCAGAGAACCTTTTCTCTCTTTGCTCTCATTGATTTTTACGAAACCTTTTGGTGGGGTAAATGTCGTTTGGCAACCGAAAATAGATATGGCTAATAAAGATATAATTGCAATTTTCAAAACATACTCCTTTACGCATGACGCGCATTTATGGGTCTGATAATAGCTTGCTAAAATTGTATAGCGAAGCGAAACTGAGCAAACTGTTAGCAGCCCCGCTTTAAATTCTTGTTATGTGTATATTTACGAATATTCCATCAGTTCAACAGGAGCGCCATTTACTTCAATGAAAGCAACACGTAAACCATCACTTGGCGAGTTAGGCTTAATAATAATTATTTTTCCTTCAAGTTCATCATCCAAATTATCGACTACGAATGCTACATGGGGCACTGTTTTAACTAATTCTGGATAAGGAGCATCTTTCCAATAGCGTTGCCACTGAATCCCATAAGGATTATTTTCATGATCAGATACTGTCATTTTTAGATGAGGTAAATCTATTTCACCTTCAAAACTACCTGTTACGGGGATCCCCACATGATTAAACTTCATAATTAAAATATTCTCCTAACTTTGAAATACACATAACTCCGCAATAAGCGGAATTTATTGAGCATTTTTATGTGTCGGCTTTTCTACGATAAATTTAGCGGGAAAATCTGCTGCTTTATTACCACCACGTTTTTGAAATCTAAGATTTTGTGACCATCCGCTAGGCTTATTCATGGGAATGTCCATGCCGCCTTGATCACTTAACATCGCATACAGTTTATCTTCCATGGTCGAGACAACATCCTTGTAATTCTCGTTTGTGATTAAATTGGTGGATTCGGTGGGGTCGTTTTCTAAGTCATATAATTCATCGGTATCCCATAATCCATAATAGGTAATGTATTTGTATTTATCTCCTCGCAAAGCAAAAACCGTGGGTGATTGAGGAAAATCTTTTTCCCAATAATAAACATAGAGAAAATAATCACGCCATTGTATTTCTTTGGTGTTCATACCTTTTTGATTTGCTAATGATAAAAAGCTTTTTCCATCCATGTGTATTGGTGTTTCAAGCCCTGCTGCGGCTAGAATACTTGGACCAATATCTATATTTGCAACCACTTGTTCAACGGTTTGACCGCCTTCAAATAGTTCAGGACATTGCATAACCATTGGTACTCGAATCGATGTTTCATAAGCAACACGTTTATCAATCAAACCATGCTCACCAAACATAAAGCCATTATCACCCATATATATAATTAACGTTTCATCGAGTATGCCCATTTCTTTTAGCTGGGCTTTGACTCGACCAATACTGTCATCAACGGCTGAAAAAGCTTCGGTATAGTTTTGATAGTACTTTTTAATATCTACTTCACTGTGATAGGGAAAGTCCACTCCGTGCCAGCTGTTACGTTGATCCCTTAACCACCTTGGCGTATTTTCATTGTAATCTTCTTTACTGTGATTAGAAGGAAGATTAACTTGCCCGTTATACATACCTTTATGACGCTCGGCGGGGGTGAAATTTGCGTGCACCGCTTTATGTGATAAATACATCATAAATGGCTTGTCGGAGCGACTTTTATCTTTCATCCAATCGACAGCATAATCAGTTAATTCATCGGTGATGTAACCTTTTTGCTTAACACGTTTACCATTAACATTAAGGGTATATTTATCGTTTGGTGGCAGATAATGACCTTGTCCGGGAAAACTAACCCAGTGTTCAAAGCCTTGACGTTGCTCATCACTTTTAGCGCCCATGTGCCATTTACCAAAATAGGCGGTATCGTAACCTTGTTTTTGTAAGTATTGAGAGAAATAGACCGTGCCTTTTTGCTCTAGTCGGTTGTTATCAATGACTCGATGCTTATGTGTATATAAACCAGTTAGAATAGACGCTCTGCTTGGCGAGCAAAGTGATGTAGTAACAAAGGCATTTTTAAGATGAACACCGTCTTTGGCGATAGAGTCTAAGTTGGGCGTTTTCATAAAAGGATGACCGACAAATCCCATGGCGTCATATCGATGATCATCTGTCAGAATAAACACTATATTGCGTTTTTTGGCGCCTTCAACTTTTGTTATATCAATTTGCTCAGGAAACACCGATGCATGACTGGTGAATAATGCGGGAGCCAATAGCATTATTCCCACTAGTGCTGATTTAGTCTTCGGGGATATTGTTTTTATAATAGACATTCATAATTCCTTTACAAAAATTTGTTATAGCACTGATATTTCATCAATAAATAACCACGCTTTTTTACCATGACCGACATGCCATTTGGGACAAGTTTCAATGTTTTTAGCGGTTACCTTGATATAGCGAGCATGAATGTTTTCTTGGTTAAACTGAGCTCGGTTTATAAATACTCTGGTATCATTCGGTTTTAATTGGTTGGTTATTCTTTTAGGGGGGGAATAGTTTTTACCATCATTGGACCATGATACTTCAATGTAGGATGGTGGAAATATCCATGAAGCAGTATTTTGCAGTGTTCCTACAATAACTTGCTCAAAATGCACCGTTTCACCTAAGTCGATAGTCGCGATTAAATCATCTCCTTTAAATCCTACCCAATTACCCAATGTAAACTCTCTTTCACCTAATGCTTCATCGAGTAAACTTGCACCATTGTTTACTTGATATGGCTTTACGGGTAATTTAACTAAACTGATCTTATTATTTTTAGCCAGAGAAGTTATTTGCTGCTTTTTGATTGGAACATCACTTATATCGGCATATTCCCAAGCGAGATAATCCGCTAATAATTCTTTTGCTTTATCTGGGTGCTTTTTACTAAGGTTTGTTAGTTCTTCAATATCTTTATCTAAATTCACCAAAAATAAACTGTCATTTTCTGCATCTAATGGGGCTTTGTTTTGTGGGTCATTGGGATAACCAATTAACTTCCAGTTGGCTTTTCTTACTGCCCATGTTAAGCCTTGTTTCCATCTGAATAGTTTATGTGGTGACGGCGTAGAATGTTCTATGACTTGTTTGAGACTTTTGCCATCAATACCTTTAATGGCAACATCAAGGTAATCTAATATTGTCGGTAACCAGTCAACACCAATTGCCATTTGTGCTCTTGTTTGGTTCTTAGGTATTTGATTCGGAAAGCTGATGATAGCAGGCACTCTAATTCCTCCTTCAAACAGACTTGTTTTTGCTCCTCGGTAAATGCCGGCGCTTCCGCCACCAAATGCTCTAGACTCCATTGAGTGACCATGATCCGACTGAAAAATGATGATGGTGTTCTCTAGCAGCTTTTCATCTTTTAACGTTTGTACTAATTGACCAATTCTTTCATCCATTGTAGAAACGAATGCTGCATAGTCTCTACGTGGCATTGGAGCATTTTTGTAGTGCTCGCGCCATTTCTTGCTTGGCTGTACGGGATAGTGAGGTAAGTTAAATGCGTAATACAAAAAGAAAGGTTTTTCTTTATTATCAATAATAAATTGGTCGGCTTTTTCGGCCATTAAATTAGGAAAATATTCGCCATCTCGCCAGGTTTCTTCACCGTTTTGATACAAATCATGGCGGTTGCTGCCATTCCAGTAGAAGAAATGTGAGTAATTATCTATTGCTCCGCCCATGTGACCAAACGAATAATCAAAACCTTGTCCATTTGGCATAGTTTCAGGCGTAAAACCTAAGTGCCATTTGCCAACATGAGCCGTTGTATAACCAAGCGGTTTTAAATATTCAGCCATGGTTTTCCTGTTGCTAGGCATACCTCTTGTGCCTTTCATCGAAGAAGCATTATTGGGAAGGCCAGCGGCATGAGGAGTTAACCCCGTTAAAACAGCGGCTCTAGCTGGAGAGCATAACGGTGCGGCACTATAAAACTGGCTAAATTTAATGCCAGATTTTGCTAAATTGTCTAAATGTGGGGTATGGAGGTCTTGAGCACCGTAACTATTTAAATCAATACTGCCCTGATCGTCACTTAAGATCACAATAACATTGGGCCTTTCTATTGCTGCAGCAGAAAATGCGCTGAGAAATAAGACGAACGCAATAATTACTGATTGTTTATTCATTAAAAAAGTAACCTAGAATATAAACGATTTATTTTATAACTAGTATTTTTGTCTAATTAGTAGCAGTTTTATATACCAAAAAAGTGTGGTTTTTCTTGAAGCTATCGACATTGATAGTCTTTAGTCATTAAGATGCATCTATTAATGGCGCCATAGTCGCTTAGCTT
>MAAB01030425.1_pt1 | contig 16681 bp, 13 predicted proteins | sample 1115991 | NCBI WGS metagenome assembly MAAB01 (sample SAMN04961124, study PRJNA320927) | seawater metagenome | isolation source: sample BD02T18 sea water enriched with oil for 18 days | place: USA:Gulf of Mexico | collected 2013-07-27
GCCATTGCACAAGCATCAGACCCAACAGCACTTGATCAAGTGCGTGTTAACTTTTTAGGGAAAAAAGGTTTATTCACCGAGCAAATGAAAGGTTTAGGTAAATTACCGAAAGAAGAAAAACCTAAAATGGGACAAGTAATTAATATTGCGAAACAAGCAGTACAAAAATTACTGAATGAACGTGGTGAATTATTACGTGCCCAAGAAATCAAAGAAAAATTAGCGGCAGAATCAATTGATGTCACTTTGCCTGGACGTGGTACACAAATAGGTGGCTTACACCCTGTAACTCGTACTATAGAACGTATTGAAAGTTTTTTTGGCGACTTAGGTTTTGAAGTTAAAGCCGGTCCAGAAGTCGAAGATGATTACCATAACTTTGATGCCTTAAATATTCCTGAGCATCATCCAGCCCGTCAAGATCATGATACTTTTTACTTTAACCCTAAACTAGTGCTACGTACGCAAACATCCGGTGTGCAAATTCGTACTATGGAAGTTGAACAGCCACCATTGCGCATCATCTCTCCAGGTAAAGTATACCGTAATGATTATGACCAAACGCATACACCTATGTTTCATCAAGTTGAAGGCTTGATGGTTGATAAGGATGTGAGTTTCACTCACCTGAAAGGTATTTTGCATGACTTCTTGCATCATTTCTTTGAAGAAGAAGTAGAAATCCGTTTCCGCCCTTCATATTTTCCATTTACAGAGCCTTCTGCTGAAGTCGATATAATGGGCAAAAATGGTAAGTGGTTAGAAGTATTAGGTTGTGGCATGGTTCACCCTAATGTTTTACGTAGTGTTGGAATAGACCCAGAAGTGTATACCGGTTTTGCTTTTGGTATGGGCGTTGAACGCTTAACTATGCTGCGTTATGGCGTAAATGACTTACGTGCATTCTTTGAAAATGATCTTCGCTTCTTAAAACAGTTCAAGTAGGAAAACTCATAATGAAATTTAGTGAATCTTGGTTACGTGAATGGGTTAATCCTGCACTTTCTTCTGATGACTTAGCGCATCAAATCACAATGGCTGGCTTAGAGGTTGACGGTGTTGACCCAGTAGCAGGCGAATTTACTGGTGTAGTTATTGGTGAAGTGGTCGAATGTGGTCCACACCCTGATGCTGATAAGTTGCAAGTAACAAAAATTAGTTTAGGCGATTACAGCTCTGCTACGGTAGAAAAGGGCGAGTTAGTTGACATTGTTTGTGGTGCCAAAAACTGCCGTTTAGGTTTAAAAGTTGCTGTGGCAACTGTAGGCGCAGTATTACCTGGTGATTTTAAAATTAAAAAAGCAAAATTACGTGGCGTACCTTCGTTTGGCATGTTGTGTAGTGAATCTGAAATAGGTTTAGCTGATGATTCAGATGGCATTATGGAATTAGCTAGTGATGCACCTTTAGGTCAATGTGTTCGTGAATATCTAGATTTAAATGATGTCACCATCGATGTTGATTTAACAGCTAACCGCGGTGATTGTTTAGGCCTTAAGGGATTAGCGCGCGAAGTAGGCGTGTTGAATTCGTTAGAAGTAACTGAGCCAACAATCACAGTAGCCGTTCCAACAATTGATGATGCTATTACAATTAACATAGATGCGGGCGAAGCGTGTCCTCGTTACTTGGGCCGTGTGATTAAAGGTATTAACCCTAATGCAACTACACCACTTTGGATGGTAGAAAAGCTTCGTCGTTGTGGCACACGTTCAATAGATCCTGTTGTTGATGTAACGAATTACGTCTTACTTGAACTAGGTCACCCGATGCATGCTTTCGATTTAGCAAAAATTGAAGGTGGCATTAACGTACGTTTCGCTAATAAAGATGAAAAACTAACTTTATTAGATGAAAACGAAGTGACATTAAAAGAGGAGACTTTAGTTATTGCTGATGAGAATAAAGCATTAGCAATGGCTGGCATCTTTGGTGGCCTTGAGTCAGGTGTTACTACTGATACTACTGATATCTTTTTAGAAAGTGCTTTCTTTGCACCTTTAGCTATCTTAGGTAAAGCACGTCAATATGGTTTACATACAGATGCTTCACACCGTTATGAACGTGGTATTGACCCAACTCTACAACACGATGCAATTGAGCGAGCGACTGAATTATTACTTGCTATTGTCGGTGGTCAGGCAGGTCCGGTTGTTGAAGCTAAATCTGATGCAGACATTCCGCAAACGAAGGATGTGAGCTTACGTCGTACAATGTTAGATAGCCGTATTGGCCATCATATTGAAGATGAACAAGTCAGTGAAATTCTTACGCGCCTTGGTTTTACTGTTAATACAACAGGCGAAAGCGAAGCGAAAGTATGGCAAGTGATTGTGCCAGCATATCGTTTTGATATTAAAATTGAAGTTGACCTAATTGAAGAAGTGGCTCGTATCTTTGGTTATAACAATATTCCAAATATTGCGCCAAAAGCAACCTTGAAAATGTGCGAACAAAAAGAAGCTAATCTTTCTTTATCAAGTTTAAAACAAACCTTAGTCAATCGCGATTATCAAGAAGCGATCACCTACAGTTTTGTTGACCCGAAAGTTCAAGCATTGCTACACCCTGAACAAGAAGTAATGACGTTACCTCATCCTATTTCTTCTGAAATGTCAGTAATGCGATTAAGTTTATGGACTGGCTTGTTACAATCGATGATATACAATCAAAATCGTCAACAAGGTCGTGTTCGTTTATTTGAAACTGGTTTACGTTTTGTTCCTGATGAGAGTGCTGAAAATGGTGTTCGTCAAGAAAATATGATCGCGGGTGTTATCAGTGGGCAACGCGTTGATGAGCATTGGAGTATGGAAAAAGCAGCGACCGACTATTACGATATTAAGGGTGATGTAGAAGCTTTATTAGCCTTGACTTGTGATGCACAAGGTTACGAATTTTCAAAAGCTGAGGTCGACGCTTTACATCCAGGACAAACTGCCAAAATAACTAAGAATGGCGTTTTTGTCGGTTGTGTTGGAGCATTACACCCTGAATTAGAAAGGAAATTAGGCTTAAACGGTCGCACATTAATTTTCGAACTTTTATTGTCTGAAGTTTTAGTTCAAAAAATCCCTGAAGCCACCGATATATCTCGCTTCCCAGCCAATCGCCGTGACTTGGCTATAGTAGTAAAAGAAGATGTTGATGCAAAAAATGTATTACAACTTATTGAAAAGGTTGGCGGAAATTATTTAATTGATCTAAACTTATTTGATGTATACCAAGGACAAGGCATTGATGACGGTTTTAAGAGTCTAGCCATCGCCCTTGTATTACAAGATACAAGTAAAACACTTGAAGAAAAAGACATCACAGATGTCATTGACAGGGTTGTTGCAACATTAAAAACAGAATTAAATGCATCACTGAGGGACTAAGCAATGGCGCTTACCAAAGCAGAAGTAGCAGAACATTTATTTGAAAAAGTTGGGCTGAGCAAGCGTGACGCAAAAGACATGGTTGAAATATTTTTTGAAGAAATTCGCGAAACCTTAGAAAGCGGCGATCAAGTAAAGCTTTCAGGTTTTGGTAATTTCGACTTGCGTCTCAAAAGCGAACGTCCTGGCCGTAATCCTAAAACCGGTGAAGATATTCCAATTTCTGCCCGTAAGGTTGTGACTTTTCGACCTGGTCAAAAATTGAAAAGCCGCGTTGAAGACGGTAATAGCGAGTAATTACCTTAGTGGAATAGGCCAACTTATTAATAGGTTAGTCCTAATAAAAGGTATTTACTGCGCATAAAAAATAAACCCGCATAAGCGATAAGCTTGTGCGGGTTTTTTATGATTTGTAAAAAATAATACAATGCTCAAATGTCACTATTATTTATTAAGTTCAATAGCCGATTTAGGGGGGAAATTAGACTCTTTCACATTGCTAGCTGTATTGTCAGCCACTTGTTTAATCAACAATTTAGCATCCTCAATAGAAAAGGTCAGTGAACTGTCTTTATCTTGATCACTTTGAAATGCCAGCTTATTTAATCGTTTAGTTAATTGATAACTTTTAATTTCTGTTGAGTTACCTAATGCAATTGAATATTGGTAAAGAGTTTGAGTTGCGAGTAGATATTCTTTACGGGCAATATTACTTAAAAACTGTTGGCGAAGTTGTCTTTGCTCTTGCTGGCTTATTTTTTGATATAGAGTAACTAGCTGTTTACGCTTTATAAACATTACATAAAATAAAGCTAAGGCTACCAAAAATAAGGCAATAATTAATAAGGTAGTGAAAGTAAAATCTACATCTCCAAGCCCGTTAGTAAAGCTTTGCTGATTGATGAATCCTTTATCAGAAACACGCCAAGTTGAGGCGGGGATTTGTAATGTTTCAAGTGTGTTGGTCTGACTGTTCCACCAATAAAGTATTTGCTCTGCTAAAACATAATCACCTGGTTTTTCGAAAATATAAGTAAATGACTCAACTCGACTTCCTGACAGAGTTCCACGATTGGATTTATCAAAAACTTTCGCAGGTTTATGGTAAATACTAATCCCCTCAGTGATTTTTTCATTGGCTTTACTGATGTTGGTTAAGTTAACTTCAGGGATCATCATGGCTGGGGTATTACTCGCCGTAATGGTAATAGTTTGTGTGATTGCTTCGCCAATACTATAGGGATTATCGCTATCAAATTGACCATCAATACTTAGGCTCACTTCGGGTGAAACGATAAAGTTATCAATGCCTATAAGTGCTTCTGGTAAGTTTATGGTAAAACCCGCTTCTTGTGTCATTAATACACCAGAAATAATGCCATCATTCTCAGTATTTACTGATACATCAACTTTTATTTCAGGTAAAAGATAAGAGCCAGCGAGCGTGGGATATAAGGTGATTTCATGAGTTTGCGTCGCCCATGATTGTCCTTTGACACGCTTACTGCCATTGATAGTTGTTATGTTGTTTGTTTGCATCACAACGTCAGTCAAGGTAAAACTTTGTACGCGAGTTCCTGTGGCAAACCAGCGGTTTGTTGCAACCTCAATAGAAACAACCAGCGCTTGACCTACTATTTGTTGTTCACTTTCGTTGACTGTTAGCGAAATGGTTAATTTATCTTGATTGATCAAGTTATCGATAGTTTGCTCTGAAAAGGCAGTGGGACTTAAAAGGCAAAAGCAGATAAATAGACTAAATAATGCATTATTCATTATCTACTCCCTGGATATCATTGCGCTTGTCTTTAGGTGGCTGTTGATTTTTTATTTCTTGTTGCATATAAAACTTTTGTGATAAAAAGTGTGCTGGATTTTTTTGGACTTGTCTCAACCACATGGCATTTAAGCTAGGATCGAGAAGTAATTGTTCAGCACTTAATTGTTCAACTTCTTGCTCTTTTGGAGCTACTTCTCGTTCGGCGCCATCCCCAGTTTGTGGCTCATCACCCAACTCTTTTATTGACTCACCGTCTTCTTGTGCCTGGCTAGCGGATAAACGGTTTACTTCATCAATAATGTCTTGAACGATTTTAATGTTAGTGTTGGCGGCAAGGTTTTGGGGATCAATCATCAATATTTGTTGATATAAGTTACGAGCACTTAAATATTCTCGTGCATGAGCAAGCGCATTTGCTTTGGCTATTTGGTTTTCAACATCAGAAAATTGGCTATATAGCGTAGCTGCATTTTTGTATTGCTCTGCACCATAACTACTATAGGCTTGCCACTGTGTACTTTTAAACGTATTACTGGCTTGTTGATAATGACCTAATTTAAACAACAACTGTCCTTGCTGATCACGGGTCAGCCATAGATCTGTAAATTGTTGTGGTTTGAGGTAAGCGAAAAGAGCAGCTATCAAAACAAACGTGGTGATAATAATGCGCTTATTGCGTCTAATGGCGCCTAATAAAGTGAAGTAGCGATTAGAAATGATTGTTACCATTGCAATGTCCATCCTTTTCTAAACCAAAACAAGAAGATAAATGCAACTACAAAAACCAGCGGATATCCCGAGTCGTGCCAAGGCCTTGAGTTATCATCAACAATAACAAGGTTATGTTTAATATAATTATCAACGCGTTTTACATCACTATCATCATTAGTCATTAAAATAAGGCGACCATCACTTTCGCTGCTGAGTGCTTTTAATTGCTCAAGTTGCATTGGGATGACATCAGTGCTGAGTACATCCTGCCCATTTTTACTTTGTTCAACAGTTGTACTCTGGCCAATACCCCACACAATGAGTTGCGCCGTTTGTGTGGCAAAAAATTCTTTAAAGGCCTTTACTGTATTATTGGTAGCGCCATCCCCAATTAATAAAACGGTACCGGGCACGGTTGAATTTGTGAGTAAACTATTGGCTAATGGCAATATATTTTCAGGTAACTTACCTGGTACCGGCATGATTTTTTCACTAAGGGCATCAAGAAAGTGGCGGATCATTTCTCTATCATTAGTTATTGGCATAACGACATGAGCACTTCCGGCGAACGCGATTAGTGCTGTTTTACTATCGCCTCTTAGTTCGAGCAACTCAATTACTTTTTGCTTTGCACGTAACAATCTCGAAGGTTGCACGTCACCTTGCTCCATTGTTTTTGATACATCCAGAGCAATAACTAAGGGAGCATTATTTTCACTAAATGGTGATGGTTGTTGTTGCCATGTTGGCCCCATTAAGACAATACACAATGGTACTGCCAAAATTAACGACATTTTCTGAGGAGACAACCAATGAGTATTATTCCCACTCACCGTTAGGTGCGTTAGTACTTGTTTTGACATCAAACTTCGCCATTGGGATAGGGTATCGTCTCTTAGAGAAAAGGCGCGAATAATGTAATAAATAACGACAAATGCCAGCAACCAATAAGGTCTTAAAAAATGGAAGTGTTGCATACTATCGAAAAAGAAAGTGAGTTCGTTAATCATGGCTCACCTCATTGTAGTCATTCATTTTACTGTACTGGTCTTTTGGCTCACTATTTACTAATGCATGTTTTTGTTTATGAAGCAGCAAGCGAATGCGAATATTCACGATAAATAAGGCAATTAGATAAATACTGACAAATAAGATGATAGGGTAGTGATGTACGCTGATTCGAGGCCTAAAGGAAAGCGAGTCGAACTGTTGAGGCTCTAATTTATCAATCTCTGCATAGACTTGTAAAAGTTCATCACTATTTAAGGCTTGAAAGCTTTTACCTTGGGTTATGTCAGCTATTTCTTGCAATACATCAAGGTCTACTTTTTCTTCACCGACGGCGCTTGGATCTCCAATCGCTATGGCGTATATCTTGATATCGTGAGCTGCGGCGACTTTAGCAGCTTCAACTGGAGGCACTTTAGAAGCCGTGTCATTGCCATCCGTTAAGACAATGAGGACACGGTTTTGAGTCTCTGATTGTTCAAAGACACTAATTGCTAAACCAATAGCATCGCCAAAGGCTGTGCTTTGTCCCGCCATGCCAATATCACTTTCGTTGAGTAATGCTTGCCAAGTTGGAATATCATCAGTAAATGGCGCTTGCAGATAAGGCGAGTCACCAAAAAGAATTAAGCCTAGGCGGTCATGTTGACGACTTTTGACAAAGGTATTTAACACATCTTTAACTGCCACGAGTCGGTTTACTTTACCTGCTAATTTAGCGGTATTGTTTTTATCCGGTAAAGTAAAGTCTTCTACTGACATAGAGCCAGATAAATCGACCGCTACCATCAAATCTCTCGCTGACTTCTCTTGCTTGATAGGTGCACCAATCATTTCTGGTTTAGCGATAGCCGTTACAATGCAAAGCCATGAAAAAGCAACAATGATGCGTTGAATATTGTTTCTGTTAAGTAACACGGCACCACTTTGTGGCGTTTCACCGGTTACATCAACTAAACGAGCAAAATAGGGAACTTTTATTGAAGATTTACGTTCTTTGTATGCAGGAGCAAAAAGTGTTACTAAAATAGGTGCAAGTAATAAGACAAATGCCCAAGGGTAGACAAATTCAATCATGTTTCCTCCCCTAGATCATGTGGTAAGTCTTCGTCATGGAGTTGGTGGTGTTGAACCCATAAGGTGATTTGTTGGCAAAGCTGTTTTAAGGCGCTGTTAAATTCACTGTCATTTAGATCAAGATGAGGAATGTAAGCGAGCTGTATTAATAAGGCTTCATTTGAGTGTGAAGACAGCGGTGTAGTTTTACTAAATTGACTGCGCTTGCAATGCCTATCTAACCAAGCTGTCCAAGATTGCCCCGTTAATCCGGTGATTTCTTGACGACGTTTGCCTACTGTGGATACGCTATTTAGTGAGTTTTCCTCAAGTTGGCTAACTTCATTGGCGAGCAGGGCTGTTTTTCTTAATAACGCGGGTAATTGCCTTACATCGTCCTCATTAGTTAATGAACATTGTTCAAGCCAAGCAAGTGCTTCGCGGCGATAGGCATTGGCTTGATAATGTTGCCATGTTTGATAGATTTTCTTGATAATAACGATTGTCAGGAAAACAAAAATTATCTGCCAAGCAATTGTTTGAGGCCAAAAGCTAATATTTTGTGGGGCGTTTGTTTCAACAATGGCATCAAGGAGGTAATTTCCCCAAGGTTTTTCAAAACTCATCTTTTAGTCCCGCCTTTACTAACAACGTTGTGACCAAGGGCTTTACGTAGCTGTTGCTCAACGGGTGAAATGGTATCTATCTCTATTAATGGAATACGGTATTTTTTTGCTGCTTTGACATAGCTCTCTAATTGTCGGGCAATTTCAGCTTCATAGTTTTTTTGAAAGTTCTTCTTTTCAGAAGAAAATTGAATTTGTTGCACACCATCACTGACAATCATTTGTGACATTTTGGGTAATTTTAATTCTAGCGGGTCAAAAATATGGCAAGCAATGACTTCATTATGTTGCCGCAATTGTTTTATGAAATCGGTACTTTTATCGTTAAAACCATGACCATCACCGAGCAAAATAATTAAACCATTATGGCTAGAGACCTTATTTAATCTTGCTAACATCTTGTTATAGGAATCACTGTCATCACTTTGCAGATGAGCACTATTGTTCAGTGATAACTCGTGGTTTTTCTTTAACACCTCAGAGAGTAGATTGATAACATGTTGTTTGCCACGCTTGGCGGGAATGACTTTGGTTTGCTGATCGTTATAAATAACTGCACCAATGCGATCGCCACTATCGCTTATTTGCCAAGCAATAAGTGCTGCAAGCTCTGCGGCAATAACTGATTTCATTTTGTTTGAACTGCCAAAGAACATTGTCATACGTTGGTCAATGGCTAAAAAAACATTGCGTTCGCGTTCTTCGGTAAAGACTTTAATATGCGGCTTGCCCGTTCTTTGGGTCACTTTCCAGTCCATAGAGCGAATGTCATCTCCAGGACGATAATGACGTAACTCTTCAAAATTGAGTCCGCGACCGCGAAGCTTAGAAACATTTTTACCACTTAAGGCACTATTTGCAGGTTGGTTGGGGGTAAACGAGAAACCTTTCGCTAAATATTTTAGCCGACGTAATTCATTTAAGTCAGCATAAATTGCAGACTTATCGTCAGAATCATTTTTGTTCTTCTCTCTAGCAGAAGCGCTATTTTTATTAAATAAACTGCTGGTGCTCATGGGAACGCCTTAGGCAACCGCCACCTGTTTAAGGATTTCATCAATGACATCATCTGCCGTAATGCCATCAGCTAATGCATCATAACTCAGTACTAATCGATGTCGTAACACCGAATGAACAACGGAACGCACATCATCAGGGTCAACAAAGTCTTTACCCTTTAACCAGGCTTGAGCACGTGCACATTTATCAATTGCGATACTAGCCCTCGGACTTGAGCCAACAGTTAACCATTCTGCTAAAGTGGAATCTTGATAACGTTCTGGCTTTCTTGTCGCCATGACAATAGCCACAATATAATCAATAATAGCTTTGCTACAATGAATGTTATGAATTTCATCACGGGCAGTAAAAATGTGGTCTGGATTAATATTTTCTACTGCCTGTACCTGTTTTTCTTCGCTGCGAACTAAGTTAATTATTTCAGCTTCAGCAGCATCATCAGGATAATCAAGATTAATTTTCATGATGAATCTATCCATTTGTGCTTCAGGTAAAGGGTAGGTACCTTCTTGCTCAATAGGGTTTTGTGTTGCCAATACCATAAATAACTCAGGCAGCTTATATGTTTTACCGGCAACGGTTATTTGTCTTTCTTCCATGGCCTCTAAAAGAGCGGCTTGTACTTTTGCTGGCGAGCGATTAATTTCATCAGCAAGCAGTAAATTATTAAAAATAGGCCCTTGTTGAAAAGTTAGTACAGGTTTACCGTTAACTTCTTGATAAACCTCGGTACCCGTGACATCCGAGGGTAATAAATCCGGTGTAAATTGGACGCGCCCTAAATCAACGGCAAGAGAGCGCGCTAAAGTTTTAATTGAACGGGTTTTTGCCGTACCAGGCAGGCCTTCAAGTAAGATATTACCGTTGGTTAATAAAGCGATAAGTAGTGAGTCAACGACATGTGATTGCCCAATAACTGATTGTTCAATTTGTGCTTTTAGCAATGACAACTGTGCTAAAGCGTTTGATTGTACTTGCGTATTTTCTGTCATTAGATTATCCCTTTCTATCCGTTAAATTATTACTAAATTCTTCATTAATGAGTTGATACTTATCGATTAATTACTGTTTAGCTGTAGAGTAAGCCTTTGAATCACTGCTGGTGGTACTAAGGGTTGTAATTGAGCTAAACATTGTTTTGCTAAGCCACTTTGGTGGCGGACTTGCATCTCACACAGCGCATATAGATGCTGAGGGTTATTGCTAAGTTGATATGCTTGATACAAAGCCGCATAAGCTTCACTAGGTTTATGCTGTTCTAAACTTAAGCCATAGACATAAAAATAATGACTATTTTGAGGTGCAAGTTTTGTCGCAATGGCTAATGCTTGTGCCGCTTTAGCTTTATCTTTACCCCTAATAAAGGCGAGCCCTAAGTTATAGGGCAGGCTCGCATCATCAGGGTTTGCTGAGAAACCTTGTTTTAATATCTCAATACTTTTTTGGTTTTCACCTCGTTGATAATAAACTTGGCTTAAGTTGAGGTAAGTTTGTGCAAAATGCTTTTCTATCGCCATGCCTTGTTTGAATGCTTTAATGGCTTGATCGTATTGACCCTGATAGGCGAAAATAATACCTCGATTAGAATGAGAAAAACCACGATCATTATTAAAAAGTTGGCTTGCAATATATTCATCAAGGGCAGGTGATAGCTGATCTTTTTGTGGCGCTGACAAGTTTTGCCATAAGCTGGCTAAGGCAAAAGCAGCATTGACCCTGACTGCTAAGACGTTATCGTTTAATAAAGGTGATAAGATGCGCCATTTTTCAGCACCTGCCATATTTTGGGCACCTTCAATTGCACCTAATCGTATATTCTCATCAGGATTTTTAGCGGCTCTGGCAATAGCGATAATCGTATTGGTATTGGACACGCTTGCCATTTTAGTTAATGCAGAAGCGCGGATAATGCTAGCATAACTGATTGTTTGAGCAATGCGAGATAACTCAGAGGAAACACCTTGCAGTTGTTGCTCATTTAATGCCAAGTTCATAGCAGAAAAAACGGCAACAAAATCCTTTTCTGCTTCAACTGATGAATTAGGATACCAAGCATTAACCTTGCTCGAACTCCATTGGCTATCTTTATCTTCATGACAACTCAAACAGGTATCGGGTGATCCGAATTTTTGCGCTAAGTTAGGCGTTGGTATATGAAAGCCATGATCACGTCTTGCATCAATCTCCATATAAGTTGATTCAGGCATATGACAATTAACACATTGTGCGCCAGTAGAATTTTCAGGATGTTTATGATGTTGTGTGGATGCATAGCTATCACTTTGATGGCACTGCAAACAAAGTGTTTCAATGGGAAGTTTTAATTCAGCGGTGTGCGGGTTATGACAATCGGTACAGACAACACCATTTTTATACATTTTAGACTGTAAAAACGAACCATAAACAAAATCTTCGTTATAAACTTGTCCGTCTGGGTGATAATTCGTGTTAGAAATCAAATCGAGTAAATACCGCTCACCAAAGGCATTCCCTTTCACATGATCATTTCTACTTATTTGAGTACGTCTGCTATGGCATTGTGCGCAAACTATAACTTGTTGGCTATGTTCAATGCCTTTTGGCGATAAGGTTTTTTTATTGTCTTTCACTTGCCAGTTTTGTACTGATTTTGATAAATCACGGCTAAAACCTTTATCAGTTAATGACATGGTTTCATGTTGTTTTTCAATTTTACTTTTAGGCTTTTCTTTAGCTGAAGGATTAGTTTGGTTAGCCCAGATTAAATGTTTACCAGCAGGCCCATGACAGCTTTCACACGCGACATTGATTTCACTAAAAGTAGTGTTGTAGGTATTTGTTTTAATATCAAAATTCTTATCTACATTGGTTGAATGACAGTCAGCACACATATAGTTCCAGTTCTGTCCGGTATTGGTCCAAAAAAACTCTTGATGCTTTTTAGTCATCTCTGGGTAGAGATTAAACCAACGTTGTCCACCTTCTGCCTTGCTACGAGAGTCCCAAGCAAATGGTATCAATTGAACTCGGCCATCATCAAACTCAACCATATATTGCTGCAGCGGCTCATAACCAAAGGTATATTTGATTTGATAGTCGTGAAACTTACCATCATCACCTTTGATATTGACCCAGAACTGAGTGCCTTTTTTAAAAAAGGTACTCAGTTTTACAGACTTACTATTTTGAGAGGTCAATATGACACTATCAAAATCACCTAAAACACTTTTGTTGTTGGCATGTTTCATTGACATATCATGATGTGAACCTTGCCAGTCCTGATAAGCTTGTTCATGACAGTTAATACAGGCTTTTGAACCTACAAAATCTGCAGCAGTAACCGTTGAGCTGATCAGTTCATTGAGGCATAGCAATACTACAAGTATGCTGATTTTTGGGATTAATTTCATTTTATAGTGTTTATCTTTAAGGGAGAAAAGTGGATACATTTACTTCTTACTCAAGGCTAATCTGAAGCCAATATCAGCCATACGTACATTATTGGTAGCGCCATCGCGCATAAAAACTAAGTTTTCAGTCGCAGAAAATTCATAACCGCCGCCGCGAATAACTTTCATTGCTTTTCGTTTAAGGCTTTCCTTATCACCCATAAAAGGATTATGGCTCTCTGTAAGTGTATAGGCCTTACGGCTCATATCATCAAGACAAAACTCCCATAAGTTCCCCGTCATATCGTATAAACCAAGTTCATTAGGTTTTTTGAGGCCAACAGGGTGGCTTTTGTTTTTAGCGTTGCCAGCAAACCAAGCAACGTCATTAATATCATTTGAACCACTGTACTGATAGTCTTGGGATTTATTGCCTCCTTTGGCTGCATATGCCCATTGAGCTTCGGTAGGTAAACTAAACTCTTTACCGGTCGCATTATTTAATCGCTCAATAAATAAAAGCATATTAAGCCAACTTACGTTATTCACTGGGCATTTATCACAGGTGAAAAAGCTATTGTTCCAACCCATAATTTGCTCGAACAGATCTTGTGTTAATTCATATTTTCCGATGTAAAAAGCATCAAGACTAACTTGCTTGACAGGTTTCTCACGATTTCTGGCTAAAGAAGAGTCAGAGCCCATGTCAAAGGTTCCTGCTTCAATGAGCACCATATTCTTCATCAATTCATCGAACATTGGTTTAGGTAACGTAAATATTCGTTGTTTTTTATGTTCGTTATCAACTTTTGTCGCAGGTGATTCACTTAATGTTTCTACCGTGTTTGCATGACTGGCTAGACATACATTTATTAAGCCACTAAAAATGGATACCTTTAAGATAGTGGTCAATGAAGGTGGTGAAAATTTAAAAGCTTGGTTCATAACTGCAGTGAATTCTTACTTAGTTAAGTGGATAAATGTTAATGATTTTTTGAAAAAATTCTTACTTTATAACAGTCAATGAACAACTATAAAGTAAGAAAGTTAAAGCCATCAAATACTTTGATGGCTTTGCCCTGAGGACATTAGTGTCAATAAGTGTTTAAAAGAACACTTAATGGACAGTCGGATTATGGCACGAAACTTCCAGGTTTCTGACGTTGTGGGAACTCTTTAAAGGTTGCTTTAAACTGAGCCACTTTCATCATAGCAGGAGCCATTAAAAACATATGTTCAGCCCACCATTGACCATAACCTTCAGATTCATGGTCCATACGTTCATATGGATCCATTCTTAAGTTGAATATTTTAGGTGCACGAAGTGTTGTCCAAGGATTTTGCCAGACTTCTAAGCCATGTGCTCGTTGCTCTTTAAAAACAAATTTATAGTCTTCGTAGCGTAATCCTACAATGTCACCGGTATCAGACGAGTAGATAAACTCTTTACGAGGTCCTGCTTTAGATGTATCTAAGAAATGAGGTAAAAAATTATAGCCATCAAGATGAACTTTAAATTTACTACCACCAACGTTAGTACCTTTTTTAAGTTTACTTTTAATTTTACTATCACCAGCAACGGCTAAAAGAGTAGGCATCCAGTCAATTAATGAAATCATTTCATTAGACACTTGATTTGGTTTAATTTTCCCTGCCCACTTAACCATCATAGGAACACGATAACCGCCTTCCCAGTTAGTGTTTTTCTCACCTCGAAATGGTGTGTAACCCCCATCAGGCCATAAAGCTAACTCAGCGCCATTATCCGTGGTATACATGATAATAGTGTTTTCAGCGATACCCAGTGTATCTATTTTATCTAGTAACTGGCCAACATGACCGTCGTGCTCAACCATACCATCGGCATATAAGCCTTGACCGGTAACACCTTCAGATGCGGGTTTGAGACGAGTCCAAACGTGCATACGTGTTGAGTTAAACCATACAAAGAAAGGTTTTTTAGCAGCATGTGCTTTATCAATGAATTTTAACGCGGCACCTAAAAATTCTTCATCAATTGTTTCCATCCGTTTTTTTGTTACCGGACCTGTATCGGTAATTTTTCCATCAGCAAATGAATGTATAGCACCACGAGGGCCAAAACGTTTTTTAAAGGCAGGATCTTTAGGGTAGTTAGGATGTTCTGGCTCATCTTCAGCATTTAAATGGTATAGGTTACCAAAGAATTCATCGAAGCCGTGGTTTGTCGGTAAATGCTCATCTTGATCACCTAAATGGTTTTTACCAAATTGGCCAGTCATGTAGCCATGGGGCTTTAATAATTCAGCAATTGTCGGATCTTTTTTATTTAACCCCTCTTTTGCACCAGGTAAACCTACTTTAGTTAAACCTGTTCGCATTGGGTGTTGACCAGTAATGAAGCCAGCGCGACCAGCGGTACAACTTTGATCACCATAAGAGTCGGTAAAGATAATACCTTCATTAGCAATGCGATCGATATTGGGGGTTTTGTAGCCCATGATGCCACGGTTATAGGCACTAATATTGAATGGGCCAATATCATCGCCCCAGATAGCAAGAATGTTTGGTTTAGCAGTATCTGTCGTTGCCATTACAACACTTGATGCAGCTAATAATCCTAAACCTAATACCAGTTTCTTTAACTTATTTTGAGTTACCATGTCATTTCCTTTTACAATGGAGGAGTGTATTGTTCACCGTTAAATGAGCAATATGCGAATTAGTCTCATTTTTAATATTACATAACTAATTTGATAAATCTATTGCTAATGAGAGGCCGATTTGTAGCAGTAGTAATTGTTTTTATTATTGTTTATGATATTTTTATAAAACAATTAAGCATGAGTAAACAAACTTAAAGGCCTACAATTGTCGGCCTTTAAGTATAGACAAAGAGTGTATTATTTGCCTTCAGACTTACTTAGGAAAGTATCATATACCGCTTCAACTGACCAAGAGCCAGTCGGTTGGCTAGGTGGATATTCTTTAAAGGTCGATAAAAACTTAGCGGTTTCTGATAAACCTAAATAGATATAAGGTGCTTTATCAATCATCCAATCGTAATAAGAATTAGAGTTTTCTTCGGCTCTACTCCATGGGTCACGACGTAAGTTTAGAATTTTAGGCATTCTCAACATAGTAAAAGGTTCTGTCCACAACGCTAAGGTTTTCCCACGATTTTCTGCATAAACCATTTTCCAATCACCAACGCGAATAGCGACAGGAAATCCTTCGTCATTTAAATAATGGTAAATGTTACGTGGGCTTTTATCTGTTTTACCCGTAAGGTGGGGTAACATGTTATAACCATCAAGGTGGATTTTTGATTGTTTATTACCAAAACGACGTTTGCCCTGAAGCATGTCTTCTTTGAGTTTAGTATCACCAGTTGCAGCAGCCAGAGTTGGCATCCAATCTAGATGAGCCATCATTTCATTTGAAATTTCACCTGCTTTAATTTTACCCGGCCAACGCACCATCATAGGAACACGGTAAGCACCTTCTTTTTCGCTATTTTTTTCACCATTGAACGGGGTTATACCTGCATCTGGCCAAGTATTGTAGTGTACGCCATTATCAGTTGAGTACATGACAATGGTATTATCGGTAATTTTTAATTTATCCAATTGATCTAACATTAAGCCAACATGATTATCGTGAGCAACCATCACATCGTTATAGAATCCTTGACCTGAAAGACCAACATGTTTTGGATTGATATGTGTTCTAAAGTGCATACCTGCGGTATTA
>MAAB01033041.1_pt1 | contig 16673 bp, 14 predicted proteins | sample 1115991 | NCBI WGS metagenome assembly MAAB01 (sample SAMN04961124, study PRJNA320927) | seawater metagenome | isolation source: sample BD02T18 sea water enriched with oil for 18 days | place: USA:Gulf of Mexico | collected 2013-07-27
TCCCCAAGGGGATTCGAACCCCTGTTACCGCCGTGAAAGGGCGGTGTCCTAGGCCTCTAGACGATGGGGACACACCGTTTGAGTGATGTGCATTCTACACATCAAATTTTGATTTGCAACATTTTTCTTTGCAAATCAATAACTTATCTTTAGCCTAGCAAAAATAAATTATTTGGAGCGGAAAAGGAGACTCGAACTCCCGACCCCAACCTTGGCAAGGTTATGCTCTACCAACTGAGCTATTTCCGCACACACATTGATTAGCTACGTACTGATACCGATCTCTCCGAAGAAGGATGGTATCCCCAAGGGGATTCGAACCCCTGTTACCGCCGTGAAAGGGCGGTGTCCTAGGCCTCTAGACGATGGGGACGTCTTGTCTAATCAACGGCGCGCATTCTATGAAGGATACGCATTTGAGTCAACACCTTTTTTTAGGTCTAAACTGTTATTAGCTAATTAAATTCATTCCCCCACCAAAATAGGATGATATTCAACCAATGTCTGCAACAAACCTTATAATGGTTGTTATTTTAATCAGTATATTATGCATTACCATACTCTGGCTTTTTCAAATAAAGAGACAAAGAGCCATCGAGCGTGCGCGTAAAACCGTCATTTATACTGCTCAAATCACACAGATTCATCAAATCGTTGAATCAGCAGCCCAGTTCTTAGATGACAACTTACTCTGCTTTCTCGCCAAACGTATCGATGAAAGTGCTAATCAACTAGCCAAACATAAAATACAGCTCGATAAGCGCAGCCGAAATACTCAAGAGCAGGCTTTACTATGGATTAGTGAACCCAAAAAAATCCGAAAACAAGCCCGTAGTAGAAAGCCTGAAAGCCAGCAAAAGCGATTATTACTGCTAAAGTCCATCATTCAACACATACGCCAAGCCATCTCAAAACATACTATCCCGCGCAAAGAGGCCCTATCGCTAGCCAGCAGCACTAAGGTTAGTAAGATCAAGCTCGCTTGCTATTACCATCAACAAGACGCTGATAACGCGATTAAGAAGCAAGATACCCAAGCTGCCATCCAAACACTCAAAAAGATCAAAGCCCTACTCTCACAAGTAGAGCCCCGCCCAGCTGATTTAGAGCACAACTTCATCAGCTGCAGTGAATTATTAGAACAACAACAAGAGATCATGAAACAATCTAAACCACAAAGTACCAAGCGCTTAGAAGAGGAGTTTGATAAACAAGAAGAAATGGATCAAGATTGGCAAAAAAAACAGCTTTACGATCCATAAACAAGTACTGTTAGTTCAGCTAGTATTAATCTCATAATATAGTTATTTGAGGCAGAGCACTCTTTTGATGTTGAATAAATTACGCACTAATCTTGCTTTTAAAGTTGCGCTATACAGTGTGCTCACAGCTGCCGCACTTGGCTTTTTGATTAGTAGCTATCAGATTTGGTCTAATTTGGAGCAGAGAGAGCAGCGTAACAGTGGATTTATCAATTCATTAATTTCTACTACTATGCCCTCCATCAGCCTTGCCACCTATAATTTTAATGCACAATTAAAGCAGCAATTAATTGATGGCTTAGCCACCCACCCCAGTATTTTAAACGCGTCTATTTTTGACACTAAAGGCGGTGAAATCGGTATTTCCGTAATGCCCCCCCCTTGTATGGCATCTAATATTAGCGCCCTATTACACGGCGTTAATCAGCAATTCGAATACCCAATTAATTACCAAGGCACCTATTTAGGCAAGCTAGTACTAGAGCTAAATCAGTGCCAACAAAGTAAACTATTTTTTGCCGATATTAAAAAGACGCTGATCTTTGGCCTAATTTATAGCATTGGTATTGCCTTATTTATTTACTTCCTCTTCTATCGTTTAGTCAGCTTGCCCGTAAGTCAGCTGGCGAGTCGCTTACAAGAACTTGATCCTAGCGCCATCGAACTCTCTAGCATCCGTCACATTAATAGCCCACGCGAAGATGAAATTGGCGTATTAGCCAATCGTTTTTCAGCCTTGCTCCACACTACCCACGATCACATAAGCCGCCTTAAAGCCGCTGAATTAACCATTAATGATTACTCCAGCAATCTTGAGGCATTGGTTAATAAAAGAACGGAAGCAATATCGGGCATCAATCATGAACTTAAAAACGTTAATAGCGAACTCAAGCGTGCACAGAAAAATTCTGAACAGTTTAATCTGAGCCAAATACAATTATTAAAAAACCTCTCCTATGAACTCAGGTTGCCTTTAACCAGCACGATACATACGCTACATAGCTTGCAAGATAACAGCACGATAGCGCAGCATTCATTACTCGAAGGTTCCATTAGCCAAAATAAAAGAATATTGTCGCTACTAAACGAATTAGAGCTTATTTCTCAGTTAAAGAGTCCGCTTAATAATCACAAAGCCAGCCCCTTTAGCATTCAGGATTTGATAAAAGAGATTGAGAATAAAGTTTCTCAAAATGGTAATACACCGTTTCAAACTGACGTACGCTATGAATCAGATCTAGCCGATAGCCACATTGGTAATCGCCAAGAGATAGAACAGCTAATTTTCAATTTATCCGCCAATATTTTAAACAATACTCCAGAGCAGCGACTCAATATTGTAATATCCGAAACAGAGCAAGGCATACTGTTTCATTTCTCTGCACCTGGTTTAAGGCTGGCTGAGTCGTTGTTCGAACAAATGGTGCTGCCGTTTACCAATACTTATACCAGCAATCCTATAACCTCAATGGGGCTTGCTTACAGCCGAGATCTGACTGAGCTTCTCGATGGCAATATTCATATTAGCGTTAACTCTCAAAATGAAAATGAACTTAACCTACAACTGCCCTTACTCAATGGCATAAAAGCACTGGAGTCATTGCGCACTAATTTGCCAACAGGAGGAGTTCGCCTCAGCTTTAGCCAAAATATTCTCGAACAACAAACCAAAAATTTATTAGAACAATGGCAAGTATCTTACACCCTGTCGGATGGAATCAGCACTGAGCCTGTATTACTAATTACCGACAATGATGCAATAGCAGATAACAAAGATATCGGCTTTATCATAGGCATCGGCACTCAGTTCGCAAAGAAGTATAAAATCAATGGTATTAATTTACTGTCGCTAAAACAGCTAGATGATAGTGGCCTTTATAATTCGATGATTGCAGCAAGCAGCCAGATTCGATCCGAACAAATACCACAAAAAATGACCAGAATATTACTGGTTGAAGACAATATAATTAATCGCATGTTAAGCCAACGTTTTTTACGCAACTTAAATGCTGAAGTGGATATGGTTGAAGATGGCAAAGAAGCCGTTAGTATTACTAGTCGTAATCAATATGACCTGATATTTATGGATTGCCAAATGCCCATCATGGATGGATTTCAAGCAACACGACTAATCCGCCGCACACAGTTAAATCAAAAAACGCCCATCATTGCGCTAACCGGCTTAGAGTCTGAAGGTGAACGCCATGCCTGCTTACAATCTGGCATGAACGACTTCATCAGCAAACCCTTTACCCAAGAACAACTACAAGATGCTTTACGCCAGTGGCTGCCACAATAAACTAGCGATTCATCTGCCCAATCAAAGTTTTCAGGCCACCCTGCAAGCCTTGTAACTCCTCGACCCCCATTTCGACCTGGCAGAGCAACTGCTGAGGGATTGATTTAGCCAGTTCACGTAATCCACGACCATGGTCAGTTAACTTAACCAATACCACTCTTTCATCATCCTGATCACGCTGGCGACTTAATATTCCTTTTGCCTCCATACGTTTTAACAAAGGCGTTACGGTACCCGTATCAAGCTGCAGCGCCGCAGTCAATTGACTGACCGACATTGAACACAACCCCTGCTCCTCGTTCTGCCAAAGCACGAGCAATACCAAATATTGAGGGTAGGTTATAGCCAGCGGTTTCAATAACGGGGTATAGCTTTGAGTGACCAACCTTGATAATCGATACAAGCTAAAACACAGCTGATTTTCTAGATGAAGCGCAGGAAATACGCTTGGTGCAAGTTCTTCATCTGACATAAATACAACACCCTACTAGCGATTAATTTAGAGAGCCAGCAAACCTTCAATATCAGCTTGCAGCGCTTGTGGCTTAGTGGTTGGAGCATAGCGATTAACCACTTCGCCCTTTTTATTCACTAGAAATTTAGTGAAATTCCACTTAATTTTTTTAGTACCCAAAATGCCAGGAGCCTGAGCTTTCAACTCTTGATAGAGCGGCGCGGTATCATCGCCATTCACTTCAATTTTGGAAAACATAGGAAAGCTAACGCCATAATTCTTTTGGCAAAAACTGGCGATTTCGGTATCCGCACCCTTCTCTTGCTCACCAAATTGATTACAAGGAAAACCAAGCACAACCAAACCCTGCTCTTTATATTCCTCGTACAAAGCCTCAAGGCCTTCGTATTGATAAGTAAAGCCGCACTTACTAGCGGTATTTACAATCAAAACCACCTTACCTTCATATTGAGTTAAGTCTTGCACCTCACCCGACAATAAAGGCATCTGTTTCTGTAATAACGTCATAATATCCATCTCCAACAAGGTATTGCGTAAATTTGTATTGTGCACAATACAATAGCAGGAAAAACGTCAAATTCAAGCAAGGCAAGTAAAAAGGCAAATAAACGAGACGCTACTTTTTATCTTCATCCAGCTTAAGCGCCGCGGAATTAATGCAATAACGCAAGCCAGTCGGCGCAGGCCCATCGGGAAAAACGTGGCCTAAATGCGCATCACAACGCTTACAGACCACTTCGGTGCGAATCATAAAGTGAGTAATATCTTTATGCTCTTCAATCACATCGGAAGAGGCGGCTTGATTAAAACTCGGCCAACCGCAACCGGCATCAAACTTATCCGTCGATTCAAACAACACTTCGCCGCAGCACTTACATTGATACTGACCATCTTTTTCACAATCGTGATACTGGCCAGTAAAAGGACGCTCTGTGCCTTTTTCTCGGGTGACGAAGTAACTTTCTTCATCCAATATCTCAGACCACTGCTCTGGGGTCTTAATGATTTTCTCTTTACCTGAACTCATTATCTACTTCTCACTTTTAATATCAGTCGCTTTCAATATTAGTCGCTTTCAATCTCTGTAAATCTCAACCATTCAAGGGTATCATTAGCCGTTTCTATACTATTGTGACTCTTTTAAGGCGGAATGCGCTCCATGCAGGATATTCTCAAATCCAACAAACTGGCTAATGTTTTTTACGATATTCGTGGGCCCGTTGCGCATGCCGCCAAGAAAATGGAAGAAGATGGCCACCGTATTCTAAAATTGAATATTGGCAATCCAAAACCTTTTGGCCTCGATGCCCCCGAAGAAATCATCCAAGATGTTATTTTAAACCTGCCTGACTCAGAAGGCTATTGCGATTCAAAGGGTCTGTTCTCTGCGCGTAAAGCCATCATGCAATACAGCCAGCAGAAAAACATCAAAGACGTCAATATCGAAGACATAATCTTAGGTAATGGCGTCAGCGAACTCATCGTTATGTCGATGCAGGGATTATTAAACAGCGGCGATGAAGTATTAATTCCCTCTCCTGACTATCCGCTATGGACTGGCGCGGTGACCTTAGGTGGTGGCACCCCCGTTCATTATCATTGCGATGAAAGCTCCAACTGGTTTCCAGATATGGATGACATTCGCAAAAAAGTGAATAAAAAGACCAAAGCGTTAGTGCTAATTAATCCAAACAACCCAACGGGTGCGGTCTATCCTGATGAAGTTTTATTAGAGCTGATTCAAATCGCCCGTGAGAATGGTCTGATTATCTTTTCTGATGAGATCTACGATAAGATTTTATTTGATGGCGCGACACATACCTCGACCGCGTCTCTCGCCGATGATCTGTTATTCATCACCTTTAATGGCTTATCGAAAAACTATCGCTTAGCGGGCTTTCGCGCTGGCTGGATGATTATTAGTGGCGCTAAACATAAAGCCAAAGACTATATCGAAGGCTTAGAGATGCTCGCGTCTATGCGTCTTTGCGCTAATGTGCCCTCGCAACACGCCATTCAAACCTCTTTAGGCGGCTATCAAAGTATTAATGATCTGGTAGCTCCTGGCGGTCGCATTTATGAGCAGCGCAATATTGCTTATGAAGCGCTGAATAGCATTCCAGGCATCAGTTGTACTAAACCAATGGGCGCACTGTATTGCTTCCCTAAAATCGATATCAAAAAATTCAACATTCATAATGATGAACGTATGGTATTGGATTTATTAGAGCAGCAAAAAATATTGATCGTCCATGGCACCGCTTTTAATTGGGCACAACCTGATCATTTCCGCGTGGTATTTTTACCTCGCCCAGAAGATCTAACCCTAGCTTTAGATAAGATGGGACAGTTTTTCTCATCTTATAAGCAGCTATAGATAGCATGCTCGACGTTCATATCGACGATTTCTTTAAAGACTGTGCAGTGATTTTATTGCACGGCTTTAAATACTTTCCTGCGAAACAGGTTTTGTACGTCGAAGACATTTGTGGCCCCGATGACGCTGATGAGTTTGGCTTACACAGCCCCCGTCACCTAGCCGCTTTTGGTGCCATCATTTGGCTGCAAGAAGAAGGCTATATTCGCTTTACTGAAGTTGATCGCCAAGAATCCGTTGATGATTTTGTTCTAGCCAGCAAAGCCTTTACGCGCTTATTACACGCCGATAGCGAAGACCCAACCACCAGTTTGGCGCAAAAAATTGAATTTGTTCGTCTGCAGAATGATTCCACCTCACTTGCTCACTTGATGCGCGAGCACTTTCTGTTAAGATAGGAATCATTATCATTTATTCCAATACTTCACAGTAAGGTTTCTCAATGCGCTCAATACTCGTATTTTTAATGCTGACCATCAGCACCCTTGTTTCTCTGCAAGTCCAAGCTGAACAAGTGAATATTTATTCTTTCCGCCAGCCCTTTCTTATCGAACCCATTTTAAAAGAATTTACCGCGCAGACTGGCATAGAAACCAAGGTTATTTTTTCTAAAAAAGGCCTAATCCAGCGCCTGCAGCGTGAAGGTGAACTATCTCCAGCGGATATCGTTTTAACCTCTGATTTTTCAAAAATGCTACAGCTAAAAGACAAAGGCTTAAGCCAGCCTTATACTTTGAGCAAAACCTTAGAAACAAACATTCCAACTCAGTTTCGTGATTCAGAAAACCATTGGTTAGCTCTGACTCAGCGGGTTAGAAATGTCTATTCATCAAAAGAGCGCTCAGGTGATCTAAGCAATATTCGCTACGAAGATCTTGCTAAACCTGAATTTAAAGGACGCATCTGTACTCGCAGCGGTAAACACCCTTATAACTTAGGTTTAATCGCCTCAATGATTGCTCATGATGGCGAAGCTGAAACCGAAAAGTGGTTAACCGCCGTTAAAGGAAACCTTGCCCGCAAGCCTCAAGGAAACGATCGTGGCCAAGTTAAAGCGATTAAAGAAGGTCTATGTGATATTTCTCTCGGCAATAGCTACTACCTAGGTAAAATGTTGCAAGATCCTAAACAGATTGAATGGGCAAACGCTGTCAATCTTAACTTCCCCAATCAGCAAGACCGTGGCTCACACATTAATGTATCCGGCGCGATTATGGCCAAGCACGCGCCACATAAAGAAGCCGCACAAAAATTAATCGAGTTTTTAACCAGCCAACAAACGCAAAGCTTATACGCTGAGTTAAATATGGAATACCCAGTAATGCCTGCCGCTAAAGTTTCTGACCTGGTCAGCAGCTGGGGAACCTTTAAAGCAGACCCGCTACCATTAGAAGAAATCGCTAAGTATCAGAAACAAGCATTAAAATTAGTCGACAAGGTACATTTTGACTTATAATCAGTCTACCAATATGCCTGATTAATAATTCACACTAATGAATAATCGCTTTAAAGCTTTACCACAGATTAGCGCGACCAGTGTTTCCTTCGCTACAGCGCTAATCAGCTTTATCATGCTACTGCCTGTCGCCGCGCTGATTTATCAATCTATTGCTGAATACCTGCCCTTCCAAACCCTAGTAGCAGACGATACCTTTGCTGATATTGCCGATACCGTGCTATTTGATTACGTCAGCAATAGTTTATTCATCGTTAGTGGCTCACTTATTTTTGCCAGTTTTTTCGCCATCGCTCCCGCTTGGTGGTGTGCTCACTATGAGTTTAACGGCCGACGCTATCTACAATGGATGATGGTTTTCCCTCTCGCTATTCCTGCCTATATTTCAGCCTATATTTATACCGACATGCTGGATTATGCTGGGCCGATTCAATCGACGTTACGCCACTGGTTTGATTGGCAAAGTCCGCAAGATTATTGGTTTGTTGATATCCGTAGCCTCTGGGGTGCTAGCCTAATGCTGGGCTTAGCGCTGTACCCATATATATTTCTATTATTACGTAATACCTTTGAACAACGTTCACAGAGCCTTACCCAAGCAGCTCAACTCATGGGGGCCAGTGAGCGAAAAATATTTTGGACCATACACCTACCACTTGCTCGCCCTGCTCTCGCTATTGGCTGCACACTGGTCGCCATGGAGTCTCTCGCCGACTATGGCACAGTGCAATTATTCGCCATCAGTACATTAACCACCGCCATCTACGATAGCTGGTTGGTCTACGGCAGCTTAGCCAGTGCGGCAAAAATCTCCTGCTTAACCTTACTATTTGTTGTGCTATTGGTAGGACTGGAAAAAAATAGTCGTAAAAAACAACAGAATTTTGATAGCCGAAATTCAAAACCTAGCCCTAAAGTTAATGCCAGCAAAATAAAAACAACTGTAATTTGGTTATTTTGCGGCAGTATTTTTACTCTTGGCTTTGCCATTCCTTTAATAACTCTAATAAGCTACTGCTTAGATTATTGGGTAGAAAACATGAACGACAAGGTGCTTATTCATAGCCAGAGCACCTTCTCCCTAGCCATCATTGCGGCATCGATTGCTTGCTTACTGGCGATCGTATTCAATAGTCAGCAACGCTTTAGCCCGAGCAAAAGCAACCAAGCTAAATTATCCCTTTCATCCTTAGGCTATGCGATACCTGGAACGGTACTGGCGATAGGAATATTAATCCCCCTAGGCCAGCTGGATATATGGGTGAATCACTTCATTCAATGGTTAGGCTTTGAAAAGGTAGGGTTAATATTTTCCGGTACCAGCTTCGCCCTTATTATGGCCTTTGTTATCCGTTTTTCGGCGATTAGCAATGGCAGCATTCAAGCGGCATACAAACAGATGCCTCCCAATCTTGATGACGCATCGACTATGCTAAAAGCAGGTCGATTAAAAACCTTTAGCAAAATTCATCTACCTATTATGACCCCAGCAATTATCAGCGCGTTTTTATTGGTTTTTATTGAAGTCGTTAAAGAACTGCCAGCATCGCTATTGCTACGCCCCTTTGACTTTGAAACCCTCGCGACTTATGTTTTTCAATTCGCCTCGGATGAACAACTAGAGCATGCTGCATCAGGCGCACTATTAATTATCATGGTAAGTTTATTACCCATTTTGCTGCTCAGTCGCAGTCAAAAAATGCATTAAGTGAGTAGATAAAACATGACCGCGGTAGAAATGAGCAACATTCAGGTTGCATTTGATGACGTTCAGATTCTGAAAAACCTAAGCTTCAGCCTGCCAGCGGGTGAAATTTTATGTTTATTAGGGCCTAGTGGCTGCGGTAAAACCACCGCCTTGAAAACCATTGCTGGGCTGGTTAAACCCCAGCTAGGTCATATTGATTTATTTGGTGAAAGTGTTTTTTCTGATAATAAAATTGATCTTTCACCGCAACAGCGTTCGGTCGGTTTTATTTTTCAAGATTATGCCCTATTCCCCCACATGACCATCGGGCAAAACATTGCCTATGGTTTGCCTGGTTTAAGCAAAGAAGAGAAGCAGCAGCGCATCGAAGAAAGCTTACAATTGGTCGAGCTGCCTGACCTGCAACAACGCTACCCGCATGAGCTATCTGGTGGTCAGCAACAGCGCATTGCGGTTGCCAGAGCCTTAGCGCCGAAACCACAGCTATTATTAATGGACGAGCCTTTTTCTAATGTCGATGGTCAGGTTAAGCGCCGCATGATGGCTGACCTACGACGCTTATTAAAAGATCACAATATCAGCTGCATCTTTGTCACCCATGCAAAAGAAGAAGCTTTTGCCTTTGCCGATAAAACCGCGGTTATGGTCGCAGGTGATATAGCTCAATTGGACAAGCCTGCGGTTGTGTATAATCTGCCAAAAAACTGTGCCGTCGCTGAATTTATGGAATCGGGTAATCTCACTAGTCTGCGCCATAGCCAGAAAGTGCTGGATAGAATAGATCACCACTGGCACAAAGACCTTGATAACTCGGGCTATTGGTTGTTTAAGCCGCAACATGTAGCGCTAAAAAGAAGCCTGCAAAATACCGGTATTACGCTAACCGACACCACCTATATTGGCCGAGGCTATCAATATGAGTTATCTATTCAATTAGATAAGCACAACCCGGATAAAACGATTATCTGGAAAGCTGAGAATGAACAGCCGCTAGACATCAATATTGGTGATAATTTAGCAATTGAATATTTAGCCAGCCCACACTGGCTACAAAATTAAGCTAGCTATTAAGGATGATTATTGCAGAATGGGCATCAAATTCAGACAGCGTATATTTCTACTTCTTGCATTATTCTGCACCAGCTTGCCTTATGCGGCTTTCGAAGAAGAAGAAAGCCTCGTAACAGAAATTACTATTACCGATGATAAGAAAAATCTAGGTCCCTCTGTGCAATGGCTTGAAGATCCTAGCGGTAAGCTAACCTTCGAACAAGTTCGAAATCTAGCAAGTAAAAAATTCAACCGTGCAGATGTTTACACCTTTAATCAAGGCTATACATCTTCGAGCTATTGGTTAAAGTTTCAAATAGAATTCCCTACTGAGCTTCTCGACAGTCATTGGCTACTTGAGATCCCCTTCCCTTTATTAGATTACGTAGCGCTATATGCTCCAGACGCTAATAATAATTACTCAGTAATTTATACTGGCGATCGCAGCTCCTTTTCACAAAGGGATATAGATACCACTGACTTTGTTTTTAATATTCGCCCCAAGCAACCATTAAATACCTATTATATTCATGTAAGAACCCAAGATAGCTTACAAGTCCCATTATTCCTTTGGGCTGAAAATGCCTACCCCAAACATAATGCATTAGCCACAGGCTTACAGGGCGCCTACTTTGGCATTATGATCGTTATGATTCTCTACAACCTATTTATTTTTCTATCGGTTAGAGATTTAAGCTACTTATATTATATTGGCTATATCAGCTGTTTCACAATTTTTCAATCAAGTATGGAGGGCTATAGCTTTGAATATTTATGGCCAAACAATACTTGGTGGGCAAATATCAACATACCTTTCCTAGGGGTTTTATCATTATTTTTTGCTGCTCTATTTGCACGAAACATGTTAAATACAAAAGACCTGCTACCCAGGTTAGACAAGGTAATACAGCTGCTCACGGGCTCTCTATTCATTATTCTGCCTATCATATTATTCGGTAGTTATAAGATAGGCATTTATACAGCCCTCATAACTTCTTTTGTATTTTTCAATTTAATTCTCTTCACTGCTCTACTCGCAGCTTATAAAGGAGACCGAACTGCCAAAATCTTTGCTATCGCTTGGTCTATTTTCTTAATTGGTGGAGGAATAGGATTGTTAGGCATGCTCGATATATTACCCTTAGAGTACGCTAGCCAAACAGGCATACAAATTGGCTCAGCACTGGAGGTGATACTACTATCTCTAGCCCTTGCCGATCGAATTAACCTAATTGAAAAAGAAAAGACTGAAATAGAAGCTCATTCTAAAACAATGCTACTAGAAGCAAATAAACAATTAGAAAATAGCAATCGAGTGAAAGACGAATTCATTGCGACCATTAGCCATGAAATAAGAACACCTATGAATGGCATCCTTGGCTCTACCCAACTATTAGCGGATACAAATTTAAAAGAAGATCAAACCATATATATTGAGACCATCAATAACTCTGGGAAAATCTTAATAGAAATCCTAAATAATATTTTGGATTATTCAAAAATCGAAGCCAATAAGTTAACCATTGAAAGCAGTGAGTTTTCATTAGAAGATCTCATCAACGAATGTGCAAATTTCTTTAGCGCCATTTCAGCCCAGAACCAAGTTAAATTATTTGTTCGTATTCATAAAGGCACGCCAAAGCTAATTCAGTCTGATCCTCTAAGACTGAAACAGATATTATTGAATTTATTAAGTAATGCTTTTAAATATACGGCTCGCGGACAAATTGTTATTCATGTTCAATTAGATAAAAACAACCAAGAGAAATTATTAATTGAAGTAGAAGATAGTGGTAGCGGCCTTAGTTATGAGCAGCAAGATATGTTATTTCAGCCATTCGTTCAGGTCGATGGTAGCAGTTCTCGCGAAAAAGGCGGCACAGGACTAGGCCTAGCCATAAGCAAGAAACTGACCCAACTAATGGGTGGAGAAATTGGTGTTTATAGCCTCGCTGGAGAAGGTGCTACCTTCTGGTTTACTACAAACATTGAGGTTATAGAGCAAGGTGAAGTTGAAGTTGAAAATAACTCAGAAATTAACGTTTGCATTTTATTAGACGGTAACTATCAAGAGTCGTTAATCAAGGATCAACTCCAAGACTGGGGGGTTTCCATAATCAGTCGTCACTTAATTAAGTACGACCATACTATTAGTGTTATTAGTAATAAAAATCACCTAAATGAATTATTAGAACTTGGGATTCCAGAAAACAATATCATTATCATTAGCAATGACAATCAACCTAAAACTGATTATAAACAGAATATTAATTCCCCAATAACCCCTAATAAATTACGCACATCCTTATTAGCAAACTCTACTTATAAAGCTGCATTATTGAAAACAGCTCCTGTAGAGCCTAAGGCCACACCCGACTTTTCCCAATTAAAAGTACTGGCCGTTGATGACAACAATGTAAATCGCATGATCATTAACAAGATGTTGAAAAAATATAAAGTCGAAGCCGATATTGCAGAAGGCGGTGTTGAAGCGATGAACATAATCAAGCAGCAAGAGAAGCACTATGACCTGATACTAATGGACATAGAAATGCCGATAAAAGATGGCTATCAGACAACCTGTGAGATTCGAGAGTTTGAACAAGAAAATGACATATCTCCGAGTAACATCATTGCTGTTAGTGCTCATTCAATGAAAGAATCGCGAGGAAAGGTTTTAATTTCTGGAATGGAAGGGTTCTTAAGCAAGCCAATTGATCAAAACATCTTGATCGATATTTTAACCATGGCTCGCTCTCATAGCTTAGCTAATCAATAAACAAAGAAACAATAACCAGGGCTATGGATGACCTGAAATAATCATGGATGATTGGGTTAAGTTCACATCATCAAGTTTGAACGAACCAATAGAGGCATCCGCAATAGAAACAGAGCCGATGCCCATATCAAATTCCAAGCTATTAGTATTAATATGCAGGCCCTTGTCATCAGCATGAATATCCATTGAAACTTTAGCAGTAACATCTTGCAATGCTAAACCTTGAGAACCCCATTCATCTAACGATTCAAAATAAGTAGATGATGCAATAAACGCATTTTCAACTTTTATATTTAATCCAGAAATATCGATATCCATATCATCAATACCGATTTCAGCCTCGGTTAAAATATGCATCGATGCAGCATCAATTTTGGTGCGGAATTTAGTAACTACACCTGTAATGCTAAGAGAATCGATTAAAGTCGCAGAGGTTAACTTATCCTTACTGTGCAGCTGAATACTGCCAGTGGTAATGCCAAAATCGATAATCCCCCCCCCTAGTGCGGGGTTAACCCCCCCCGCAATTACTAAATCTCCATCACTTAATATATCAATAGTAATTAACGAGCCATCCAATTTATTACCTGAGTGAGAGCTATTCCCCCAATCTTTTCCGAAGTATGTCTGTTTATTTGCGCCGCCAATTACGATGTCATTTACCGCTACGCTACCTTCATCGATATATTCAAAACTACCAATGGTTGCATAAAGCTCAGATTCAATCGTAATACCCGACTGACCACTAATCACCCCTAACTCCGCATCATCAATGGGATCAAAAGCGGCATGTAAAAGCGAAGACATTGTAAAGAGGGAGGTCGTAACAAAAATAGATTGCGCTATAAAAGAATGCTTCATATTGTTCCGTGATTAAGATTATTTATTTTTTTGGCAGTTTAAATAAGCAAAATCACTGGCGCAATATTTCTATTCATTTTTAAAAGATAAATCATCTTTAACTATTAGAATTAATTTCCTAACAATTAAAGAATGGTACGAGTGTTTTATCAGAAACGCATTCGAAAAGGAGCTTTTAACATTTCATTGTTTTATTTCAACAAATTGGTTAAATCAATCTGACTAGGAATAAACCAATAACATCCCGTTCTAGGCTTAGAATACTGCATTAATTTATCACTAATGCCATCTTCTGTTAGCCCAAGCATACGTTCAAGTTGCACAGTAAAGCGCTGCATTTCACAAGCAAAGGCTAAAAAGTACAAACCGTTATCAGGCTGTTTAATGCGACCATGACTTTTTGCTGTTAGTTGACTCGACATATAGGGAGCACTGCGACGATAGATTTTCATTCCAATACCATCGACCTTAGCATCCGTGCGACTAACATGAGAATCTTCCGGCATGTCATCACCTTCCAATTCAATGTCTTTTTCTTTGGTACGGCCAACCACTTTTTCTTGCTGGTGAATTGCCAAGTGATTAAACGCAACTAAGTCATGCTGCCAGCGCTGAGTAATAACATAACTGCCACCAGCACCCACTTCCCCTTCAGGAATAAGAGCCACGTCTAAGCGCTTATCGTCTTTCGCATTAGCAGTACCATCGACAAAACCAATTAGGTCACGAGATTGTTTATTTTTAATCCCTTCAAGATCTAATTGGATATCCGCTAACGGATTCATCTTTTGATAAATTTCAAGTAAGGCTAAAGGAATTAATTCAGCGTCAGAGCTGTGCAGCCAGATAAATATATCCCCTTGGGTGGCAGGCATAGTTAAATCGCCAGATTCAAGCGAAGTAAAATCAACCAATTCGGCAGGACGCCAACTTGGGTTTAATCGATCCCAACAGTTAGAGCCAAAAGCGACATTAAAATTTAAACCATCAATACCATTCACATACTCAATTAAATTTTTAATAACCGATGTTAAATCTGCATTATTAGCAGAAGACTTAATTACGTATTCTAAAAAACGACCATGACGACTTGTCTCATCAAATATCCCTTGCTGTGCAGCTTCACTATTCAACATATATATTTCTCTCTTAACGCTTACCTAAACGCACATCAAAACCAGCAGCCTCTAACGCTTGCTGTAAGTCTTGACGTTTACCAGGTACTTCAATGCGAATGGTTGGAATATCACGACGAAGCGGATAATTTTTACGCAATAAATCAAACTTCGCTTTCATCGCGTCAGGGTCGCCTTCGGTGCGCAATAAGGTTGAACGCATAATACCGTCATCAACACGAATCTCATAAGCCGCGCGAATTGCCGTACGCAATGCTTGGTGTACGGGCACACTGTCACCAAATTTAATTTTCTTAATCGAAGGTTCGGGTAAAAGCTGCGCCAACTTATGACGAATCGGCAAGCCAAAAGTATGACTACACGCCTGATAGATTTGTTCGGTGCCGCGCATCTTGCCGTCTAACGAATAACCAGCAATATGTGGAGTAGCCAGCATGCAGCGATTCATTAATTTTAAATCTAAATTCGGCTCCCCTTCCCAGACATCAATAATACCTTCAAACTCTTTATGCTCTGCCATGTGTGCTTTGATCGCGGCATTATCTAATACAGAGCCACGACAGCTATTAATCAAGCAGCCATCAGCTTTCATCTGGGCCAAGCGCTGGGCATTGATCAAATGATGCGTCGCATGCTCCGCACTTCCATCGGGCATGGACTCTTCGTAAGTGAGTGGAATATGCAAACTCACCACATCGGCTTTTAAGGCTTCATCCAACGTGGTTAATTCACCCACATCCTTGGCGTCTTTAAAAGGGTCAACTGCCAAAACAGTTACGCCCATCGCCTCTAGCCGATTACGCAAACGCAAACCCACATTACCAATACCAATAATGCCAACACTGATGTTTTGAAATACCTGATCGCGCTTATCAATTAAAACGCTGACCGCGCTGAGTACATAATCTACTACCGCTTCAGCATTACAGCCTGGGGCGCTAGAGAAATCGATTCGTTGCTGACCCTTGTCTTTACGCTGCTGATTAATCGCCTCAAGATACCCTAGATCGATATGGTCTGTACCAATGGTGCAAGTACCAATAAATTTCACTGGGCTATTGGCAATTAACGCCTCATTTACCTTCGTTACTGAGCGTACCAGAAGGATGTCTGCATCTTTCACATCATCCGCGGTCATCGTACGACCCGCCACTTTGCGAATATCACCAAAATCACTAAAGAATTGTTCTAATAGGGGAATGTTCTCGTCGGCAACGATTTGCACTAGGCTATCCTCAGCATCAGCTGTCATCAATTATTAATAGTTAAG
>MAAB01007516.1_pt1 | contig 16644 bp, 18 predicted proteins | sample 1115991 | NCBI WGS metagenome assembly MAAB01 (sample SAMN04961124, study PRJNA320927) | seawater metagenome | isolation source: sample BD02T18 sea water enriched with oil for 18 days | place: USA:Gulf of Mexico | collected 2013-07-27
AGAAGTACTTTATTAGTTAAAATCAGGTGAGGAAACTACTCCATCTAATAATAAAATAAAACTACGCAAAGCCCATAAATTAGCGTATCAATAAACTAAACACAACTATAAGGTATGTCTACTAAAATATACAGTCCCGCTATTAAAATTATAAATGCTTCGGAGGAGTAACTGGAAATTGAACCATTAACAATCAAGACCATAAATAAAGGTTATGGCATCAATCCCTGAGTGATTTTAATTTTTGTCTCCCAAATAAGATTACCTCTCCACTATGTCTTACTTCTTAATACATCTAACAGGAAGTTTATTTCCACGGCTATTTCTAGATATATAGGGATAATACTTATTTTGTCTTGAATAGCCATTATGTTGAAATTGTTTTCTATATATCAGTAAATTGTACCCACTGTGATTTTTAAATTTAGAGCTACTCCAAAGTAAACTATGTGTATCTTCATTAAATAGAACTCCTGAAGATATCACTCCAGCTGCTGGAATTTTTAGTACAGTTGTAAATATTGGGTGTGCCTTTACAACTAAGGTTGACACTTCTGCGTACAACTCATCCTTAGTGGGAATATAAAATCCTTCAGGACAAGTAAAATATTTATTTGTCTCACTCCATGTATAATAGTTACCATAACATTCAATATCATCATATGTAAGACAAACTCTTTTTGCACCTAAATTTCTATCCATCCAAATTCTATTTGTAGTTGGAGATACAACAGTTTTATAAATAAATGACTCGTCACTTCGTAAAAATTTTATATCATCTTTTTTACCATCTTTATAAAATTCTTCAAATTCTAGCTTCCCATTTTTATAATGTTTTGTTCTAACACCATCAAGTTTCCCATTCTTAGTATAAGTTTCTGTAAGATTTAAATTAGAATTCTCATGGTATGTTTTCCATGTACCACTTTTAATGCCCTCACTATAAAACCTTCTCCATTTCAACTTCCCATTTTCATAATATTTTTTCCAATTTCCATGTTTCGAACCATTTTTATAAATATATTTCAATTTCAGATTACCATTTTCAAAATAATCAGTTGAAACACCTTCATTTTTATTATCCACATAAGATATTAAATGCTTTAATTGGCCACTTTTATAATAGAATTTTTGAGCACCTTCTATTTTTCCATTTTTGTACATTGTTTCGTTTTTCAAAGATCCATCGGGAAAATAACTCTTTGTAATGCCATGAGGCTTGCCATTTTTATATGTTCCAGAATATTCTAATTCACCATTAATATAATAGGTTTTCGTAGGACCGTTAAGCTTTTCATTTTCATAAACAAATAATGATTTCAACTTGCCATTATTGTGAAATTTTTTTATAGAAATTTTATGATCCCCTTCTCGTAACATTTCACCAAAAAACTTTCCATTATCTAGATATACTTTAAAGAATCCTTCCCAGCTATCATTTTTTACAAGCCCTTCTGAAGACATATTCCCATTTTTATGATACTTCTTTAAAACCCCGTTCACTTTTCCTTTATTATAAAACCCTTCTTGTTTTAACTTTCCATTTTCATAATATACTTTATAAGGCCCATCTCTATATCCATTTTTCATTATTGATTCAAACTTTAATTTATTATTTTCATAGTAAATCTCTATTTTTCCCACTTTTAATGCTTCCGTATTTAATCTTTCTTGAATGTTGATATAGTCCAATTTTTTATTTTCATAAAAAAAAGTCTCTTTTTCTAATTCGCCATTAGTATCATAATATTTTAAAGATTTTTCAAGGTCCCCCTTATTAAACCAAATCTCAAATTGAAGGTTTCCATTTTGGTAATATACTTTTGAAAGACCATTTAGTTTTCCTTTTGTATATGTACCTTCTTCATATAGTTCACCACTTGTATAATAGGTTTTATATTTACCATGTAGGAATTCTCCGAGCACTTTAAAATCGTGAACTTTTTCAATTTTCATAGGTTCACTTTGAATATTAGTATTAACGTTTTTTATACTTGCACACCCCGTTAATAACACAAATAATGCCACCATATAATAGATTTTTGTCATGCATTTTCCTTAATTAGTAGTATATTTATTTTAATTCTAGATATCAATATCTGAGTAATGGGAGAATCATTACAGTATTGATAATTTTGAAGTATAGTAACAAAAAACTTAAAGTTATCTAAAAGTAACAATTGTCACGATTTTTATTGGTATTGGTAGTACTTTCTTATCATTAAGAACAATAAAAAAAGCCAAGCTACAGGGATATAGATAGAACTATATACAAGAACAATGCTAATTAATGATGTTAAATAGTAGTATGAATATTTTCTAGCGTATTAAATAGTTATAACTATAATCCATCTACTCTCAAGACACGTATCTACGAACCTTGGAAGTTTATTGAGAGAGGTATTCTATGTTTTTTAATGCTTTTGGGCACAATCTGGTCACAGTTTTTAAATGCTATTATATGCTTCACAACTATAAGGTATGCCGACTAAAATACAAGTAGCCATTGTATCGATGTTTGTGTAGAGTTTTCTTAATTAACTAACACGGTTCTTCACACGGTTTTTCACTTTTCCCTGTAAAATTAGGCTCAGTTTTTTACACTTAATTATATCATTATGATTAAGATTTTCATAAATTTTAGCATTTTTAATCAAATTAATTGTATTTACTCTTCAATCCCTTTAAAATTAATTTCGTAACATCAAGATTCCTGGGACAGGATACGTAATTATTTAAAAAACTTATATTAGAAAAAAATAAAGTTGGCACCATCTGTAAAGAAAAGTATGGAAATATTTTAAAATAAAACTTAATCAGGAAATGAAGAAAAAAGAGTGTTGAATCTCAATAAATTGGCACAAATATAAGATGATTAGTAAGACCCCTAAGTACTAGGTTTCAAGACTTACGGTGACAGATCTTCTATGTTTTTGATATTTTTTAAATATAATTACGACACAATGTAAAATTACTCAACGCTCATATCTCCTTCTCCTTTCTGTCCTTAGGACTTTCTTATTTAGACACATTTCTATCACAAATAATAATATTATTTTGAGTTGGATACAATTACTAAAATATAAAAGGGAAATTAAATGCAAAATGCAATTACAATACAAATAAATAAGGATGATAATTCTTTTATTGATTTAATTAATACTGAAAAGGATTTAGAATTTGCTAAACTTGAAACATCAAGCTTTGATGGACAATCAGAGGTTATTACACTAGTAATAACGTTAACACCAATGATATTGACATTTTTAGGAAAAATTATTAGTGATCAGATTAAGTCTAAGAAATACGTGAAAGTTATATATAAAGGAATACAAATACAAGGAATAAGTGAAAAAAATGTTTCAAATATAATAAATGAAATAATAGAAAATGAAAAAAAATGAAAAATGAAATTCCAAATGAGGTAAAGTTATATTTAGAATCTACACGTTTGCAATTACCAAATTATGTAACTAAAGATATGAAAGAATCTAATAACTTACTATATAAACCATTTATTGACTATATATACAAAATATCAAAAAGTTTTGATGTTGAAGTAAGTATATCAATAGTATATACAGACTCACTTAAATCTGAAGCAGTTACTATAAATGATAAACACTGTATTATTTATGACCGTAATCTAGGTCAATCAATTAATATGCTCAATAGACTTTTTTTGTATGAAGCGTCGGACAAGACTAATAATACATATTTTCATAAATTAACATCTCAAATATTTAGTAGATATGGATTTTATAATGAATCAGTTTTTGCAGCACAGATGTATCAATCATGTAAAAGCGATATGAATCATCAATCAAAACAAAAAGAAAATGGTACTTTAATTCATTCAAAATATACTCATATACAAGAACAGTTTATTTTTCTACATGAATACTCACATATAATATTTAGAAAAGACAAGAAGTTTTTAGTAGACCTAAATATAGATATAAAAGAATGGATACATACATATATAGAAAAAGAATCAAATGGTAAAAATTTTATAAAACACTTAACAAGTCAAAACTTTACAAAAACTGAACTGGATTACTTTAATAATAATTTGGATGATATGATTGAATATAAAAGCACTTCATTAAACTTTAGTAAAGAAATTCTCAATAGAGATGATTTGATAGAAGAATTTTGTTGTGATAAATTAGCAATTCTAAACATAGTTCCTTATATCACCCAATTTGGCCAAGCACTAAATTCATCTGATTGTTTAAAAGCAATTATTCTATGTTTTTTACACATGAGAACCATTCAACATATTGAATTACGATGTTCTTTAGAAAATAACTATAAATTTGAAGACAGAAAAAATAAATTTCATATTAATGAAAATTTATATTTTACATTTTATAATATGAGATTACATCATATCAAAGAATTATCTTTTTGTTTATTTTCTATTGAAGAATCAGAACAAGAAACTTTATATGCAGAAATTACTGATATGATGAGTAATCACACTGATAAAATTTTTACTCCAGCAGAGAATGTTATTACAAATATACTATACAACAAAAATTTAAGAAGTGATATGAAAGAACAATTTGATTTTATTAATAAAACTTTAGATCCAGATCAAAATGTAAAACGAATAGTTAGTGCAATACTACATTCTATGTCACCAAGCTAAAATATATTTTAAAAGAATAAAGGAGAAAGTAGCTAAGTTAGAAGCTTTAAGCTATTATTTTGTCACAATTTAAAAAGTATAAATCTACTGAAATACATTTTCTTACTAAGAAGTTTCAGGGACAGTGTATGTAACTTTTAGACATTCAATAATTAAATATCCTGGCACCGGAACTTTATAGAAAAAAGAAAACAAAACTGACAACACTATCATATCTTATTCGAAAATAACGAATAAGAGTAGTTTTTCCTCCTTATGCAAACACCACCTAATAAGATACTGAAATATATACTTTGGGACGTATTTTAAAATTAGAAAAGGTAGCTAAATCCTTTATTTCAGACACTATCCCTGGAACTTTTTCGAAGTGAAGTTAGAAAAAATTTTGAAAGATTATATGCAAGTTTGATATAATTATGTCAAAGTATATTAAGGGAAGATAATATGGCAGATACAACTACAGTTGTGAATCATTGGAATCAATTTTATGAGTTAGCAGATACTATAGTAAAAATTAGTGCGGGAGCACTAATATCAGGAATAGCAACCTATAAACTTACAAAGATGAAAAATAATCATGATATGATACAACTAGAAGCTAAGCATACTCATGAAACTTTAGCACAAGAAGATACTCATAACCATAATATAACAAAACAAAAAAATGATTTAGATAATGAAATTTCCAAGGTTAGAATGGTTCAAAAAATAAAAATACTAGAAGAAAATAATAAGATATTATCGGTCTACTTTTCAGCAGGTAGTGCGCTTGTAGATTTTTGGTATGCATGCCTACAAAGAGAAAGAAAAATCGAAGAATTAGAAGGAAGTAATTTAAAAAAATACGAAGAATTAGATAACGTGTTCTTCGGTTTGACAGATACTTATCATACAGCCGTAGCTGACTTTTTAATGATAGGTAATGATAAAGCAGTAAATAAATTAAATTCCTTTTATCACTCTATAAACACTCAAAGAAATGCGATAACAATGGGAGGTTCAGATTTTCCTACTGAAGATACATATAATAAAATTCGTAATCAATTACGTGATTTTAGAAGTGATTATTATCTTGAAATAAATACATATCTAAATAATTTAAAATAATCTAGATTCTCTAATTTCATTAGTAATAGTATATAAATAAGGAAATTATTTTGTTACTATTAAAAGATTACAAGTCTCGATATAAAATATTTTCTAACAATGTAAAATAATTATTAAATAGTTTTTTAGAGTTGTTTGGGGCACAACCTGGTTACAGTTTTTAAGGGAAAGTATATTCTTTCCAAGTAAAATTAAAGGGGACAGTCGTTACCTTTATCCTATGTATTTTTTTACGCAAAAATTTAAGATTACTGTGCAGTTTGTTTAATAAGCTCTTTTGCTTCAAGCATGACCAATATCTCTTTTAGTAGCTTTTGATTGTGTTGGTTGATAGTCTTTAAATCATAAGCATAATTCTCATCACAATTATCTAGTGATAACTCTATGATATTTAAATTTGACTCTAAGACAAAAAGATGAGAGTGGATATCTTTTATCTCTATTTTTTGATTGAGATTATAAAAGAACTTTTTTAAGTCATCAATACTCTTTATTTCTTCAAGCGATTTATTATCTGTTTTTTCAAGTAGGTTTTGAAGAATATTTTGATCTGTAAGATAGGAATAGTTATTAAATATTTGTGAGAGTGTTTCTTTCATTATATATATCCTAATCAAATCACATCTTTATTTTTAATGCTTTCACAAATATGGCATTAGAATATATGATATAATGCAAGTTAATATTTATTCATGAACCTCAATATTAATTAATAGATTGAAGTTTTATGTACGAATATTTAGATAAAAATACTTTTATGATGTTTATTTTTACAATTATATACTTTTTAGATGTATTAGTCAATACTATTTTCATCATATAAGTAGTATTTTTAAAATTTATCTATCAATTAGCGAAAAAAGGAACTCTTTATTGAATAAAACTGAATTTAGCAAATTATTAAAAACTGCGAATATAAATCAAAAAGAATTTGCAACACTTTCAAAACTAGCAACAAGTACTGTCAATAATTGGAATGACAAAAATAAACCTATTCCTGATTGGGTTCAATCTTGGTTAGAAAACTATATTGGTAAAAAGAAGTTTGATGATATCCAAGCACTTATTCAAAGTGAGACAAAGAATAGCTAACAATGGTTAATAACTATAACTCTCTAGATTTATTATCTCATGTAAACACTAGGCACCTTTATTTTCTATATATCATTATCTCAAGCTTTTTGTATATATTACTTTGATTTTATTTAATTAAGTAAATATCTAATTTAGAGTTGATAGATCCCTTTATTCTATCCCTTAGGAGACGAAGAGTTATTAATATACTCTTTTAGTTTAGTCTTTTCTTCATCTTTTGTGATTAACTCCATATTTACTTGAACTTCTAAAACTTTTGTTACAAAAGGTATTTCATATTTATTAATTGGAATAATAGCTGTAAAACTTATAAATCCTGAAATAAAGACAGATAACATAGACCCTATAAGTGTAATAGATATGGATTTTAAAAAAACACTATTTTTAAAAAGTGTTTGTTTTATAGTTGCGCTTAAAAATATTATCCATATTAAAAGAAAACACATAGAGTAAATCACACCAAATAACAATGAATCGTTAAGATTAATTTGTGTAGGAAATGTATCTAGTATAATTTTATTAACAGCAATTAAAATCATAGCTAACATAAAAGGCATCACAAATAAACCATATTTAATAATATGTACAACAATTGCGATATATTCAATATTCTTTTTCGAAAAAAATTTCAAAAATAAACTTCTTAAAATAGCTAAAATAAAAACATTTGATAAAATCAGTAATATCCACTTATAAAGAGGTATTATTTCATAGATATTTATTTGAATATCTTCAGGTATAAAAAATTCAAAATTAACTATACAATATGATAAAAATAAAGATAATAGGAATACATATAAAAGTGTTTTATATTCACCTCTTTTTATTCTTTCATTAAGTATAAAAGTACATTTAAAACTCATTCTTTACCCTTTAATCATTATTAATTATATTCTTTGGCGTATTAACTTTTGATATGACTACACGAAATAGGACATAAAATACAACAAACAAAATTTCGAGGACAGTGTATATAATCTTTTAAGATCAATAATTATGTATCCTGTCCTTGGTTTTTTTTACTTAATTCCATACTAGAGGCACATACTTATTGCAATTTTAAGCTTTTATTTGATTTACTTAACATATCTCCCAACATATAATTTGGATTTTCTAATGATTCATTAATACTTCTTGTAGTTATAAATACTTGAAATTGATACGCCAAGTTTTCCGTGTGTTTTTTTATAATTGATTGGAAATTTCTCGACCTTTCTTCTGACATACCACCATTTTCTATTCCATCCAGAATTAGTATACTCGGGATTCTCATACAATCATGCTCAAAAGAAGTTAAAAAAATTGCAAAATGTAAAAGATTATTAATTAAAAACATAGAGCTCTCAGAAAATACACTTTTTGAATCAATTATAATTGCATTACTCGCAAAATCAAATTCAACATTTTTTACATTTGAAAAAGTATCTTGCTCTGCAATATCATCTTTCAACAGAAGTATCATTTTTTGACTAATTGCATTTTTGATGCTTTCTCTTCTTTTAAAGATAATACCCTCACGTGACGCCATTATATCTTCACATATGCTTTTAGCACTAAAAATATCTGTACGTTCTCTAATCAGTTCTTGAACTTTATGCGTCAACTTCTCTAATTTTTGAAAACTCTCAATTTTTTCTTTATTAGTTCCAATCTTACTAATTAGATTAAATACCTTTTCATCTTTATTAATGTCAATCGAATTCATATGTAAGTTTGTTTCCCTAACATTATTCTCAAGATTAAATTCTGTAGTTTCTTTTTCAGATTTCAAGGATATCAATTTACTCTTTTTTCGTGTTAATATTTGTAAAGATTCTTTCAATTGAATTTCTAATTCATTTTTCATTTTTAATAAATTTACGGATAAAGATTCACTTGGGTTCTCAGAACCACAAAGAGAACAATCAGTAGATTGAGAACTCTCAATTTTAGTAAAACAACTTGGACACATTTCAAATTCCATAAGATTATCAGATACTTTTTTCAATCGAATTGAATCAACTATTGCACCTACTTTGTTTTTTAATTCATTTATAAAATAATCATTATCTTTTATTTCTGCTACAAGAAAATGAATTTTTTCCGAAACTTCAAATAGTTCATTTTTTAATTTTAAATTTTTCTCTAACAAATTTTTTATAGATGCATCTTCATCAGTATAAACCGACACTTCTTCTTTTTTTAGTTTTTCGATCTTTGTGAATATTTCTTGATTCTCAGTATCTATTTTTTCTATAAACTCTGTTAAACTACTATTATTTATATCTATACCTGAAGTTTCTAAAATTGTTATAATCGATTTTATTTCTGCATCAATTTTTAAAAGTAGCTTTTCATATTCCTTTAATTCAATCTTTGCGTTATATAATTTATCATCATAAAATCCTAAGAGATAATCTTGGATAGCTTCTCTTTTTAACGCAGAGTCCCATTCTTCAGAGTTTAATATATATCTTGCTGCATCAGATTGTTTTTTATAAACGAATCTTAATAATTGATGCATCGTCATGTTAATATTACCATCAACCCTATTCTCTGGAATATCAAGAATATTAAACAATCTTTGGGAAAAGCTCTCTTTATCTGAAATAACAGAATAAGGATACTCCAGCCATTCATCTATGCTTTGATTCAGAGATTTAGATAAGTTTTGATATGAAATATAGAGGGGTTGTCTTGATTTATTCTCAATCTTTCGTCTAAGCGTTACAATTGAACCATTTAACTCAACTTCTGCATAAACAGCATCACATGCTAATGCTTCATCTATCCACTTATTAATATCATAACCCAATACATAAGTCATTAATTGAATAATCGTAGTTTTACCACCTGCATTTTCACCATACAAAATATTTATACCTGAGTGAAACTGTTGAAAATAAGCTACATGCTCACCTTGTTTAGCGGTCAAACTATTAACAAAAATTGATGGTGTTTTAATCTCTTGGGTCATATCTATATCCTAATAATCCTGTTCTGTGTTTAAGTCCATTTTCTCTATATAAATCGAGGTCATTAAAGCTATTTAATATGAAATCTAATGCACGATTATCAATACTTACTGTATCATTCAAACATTTTGTCAACTCACTATCTATAGCATCTGTGTAAATGTAGAACCTTTCTTCACTGTTCACTCTAACTAAAATTTTTAATCTCTGAAGAGTCTCAATAGCAACTTTTTGAATTCTTTCTAAATTATAAAATAATATATTTCTGTCATAATTATTGTATGGGTTTATGTAGTTATTAAATTGAGATTTACCTGCTTTTACAATTCTAATCTTCGATATTTCTTCTGGATTAGCTAAACAAAAATCGTAAATTCTCAATCTATCATATTCTATTGTTTTTCCATTTTCAAAGGTGGTAATAATCTTTAGCAATCTTAGAAATGTATGATATGGGTCGTGAAGTTTATTATAAATTAACACAATCAACTCCATTCTATATGACAATTACCAGTTAAGAAGTAAGTCATACCTTGTATCTCATCATTATATAAATCTAGTACATTTTCACCCAACTTTTTTTCAAGTTCCGTTTCTAACTCGTCATAAAAAATATTTTTTATTTCAGATTCATCTTTTAGAGATGCTAGTTTTGGTTTTATTTTTGCATTAAAAATAGATTTTACATTTGAAAGTACCAAGGTAATGATCTTTTGTGCAGATTTATAATGTTGATACTTAATGATAATTTTTGTAACTTCTTGCTTTAACTCAATCGCTTCATCAACCAAATACTCGAAACCAGCATTTTTTAGCTTAGTTTCTAAATCTCTTAAGTTATCAATATTACTGCTGAAGTGATTAAGTTTTCTGTTAGTTTCTAAAGTAGTTTCTTTATTTTTAAATTCTTGATTAAATTGTTCATTATATCTATCAAACTGTGTTGGTGCAGGTAAATGTATATGTTGGTCTCTAGCTACAAAATCACGTCCAACGTCTAAATCCTTTACAGATACAGTAGTTATTGAATTATCTATTTTCGTTTCTTGAGTCAGTTCATCTGATATATCATTAGATTTGATTTTTTGTAATTGTGGTAAAGGCTCATCCATTCTTGTCTCTTCCAACAAAATCACCTGTAATTTTTGTTTTTTTTAGTTTTACTTTAGTTACTGAATTATCAATAATTTTTGACTTATTAACTTTGATAAACTTGATGTATAAATATTTTCCACCTATGAATAAACCGATAATACTCGCAAATGAACCAAGAAGACCGAATATTTGCATTCCTGACATAAAAAACCTCCTAAATAATTTAAAAAAACGAAATAGTATACACTAAAAAATAACCTCTTTAGTGATGTAACATAAATGTCACATTAAGTTTGGAGCAGTTTTATCACAAGTTGTAAATATATTATTTATTTAATTCTGGAAAAATCTATAAACATGCAACTTTAATTTATAAACATTCCAAAGACAGGATATTTAAGTGACTAATTAGCTAAATATTCACTATGTAGCCTTGTTTTTATCTAATCCATCATTCCTTATTTCTTCCATTTCTAATTCATGTTCTCTTTTTATTTGTATATATATATCTTTTTGAATTTCATTAAAAATGACAAACAATATGATACCTATTACAATAGTTAATATCATCGCTACTATAGAAAATATTCCTATTGTAAATAAAACACTAATTATAAAACTTATCCAAGATAATCTTATTATATAAGACATTTTTGGTGTTAAGTTTAACTGATGTATCAAATCTCCTTCATCTCTAGAAATTGAAAAGATTAATACAATAAAAGCATTGGAAACCAAACTTATACTGTATGTATAGATAGATAAATCAGTAAAAAAATTTTTTGTTGTACTGTCATTTGCCCCAAGTAAGCTGAAGAAAAAAGCAAGTGATATTGCTAAAAAGGAACTATATATCCAAATTTGTGTTTCAGTAAAACTTTTTTTTGTAAATAATCTTTTTTCAATATTTTTTTTAACTTCTTCGTTATTTTTCATTTTTATCCTTTTATAATCAAAATATTTTTGCTAATAAGGCTTAAAAAATCCCAAGGTTCACTGATTTCTCTCTAAAATTGTGTTAGATATCTTATCATTTATTTTAATTATTTGTCCATTACTAAATGTAATATTAAAATTTATTAGGGGATCGATTAATTGATTGTCAACTTTATTATTTTTAAGAACAATAATAATATAAAAGTTATAACTTGTCTCTGTTTTTATTAAACTTCTAATATTATATATTGGTAATTCAAATTTTCTTATACTATTTAAATCATTTAATGAATCTATTCGTTCCTCTGATATATAGATTTCATAATTCACTGTATTTGTTGGTAGTATTTTATTCTCACTAGAGAATAAAATACTATCTATGGTTTTTGACATAAGGAAATGCTCTAATAAAACTGCTTTTTTTCCTGTATTAAATAATTCAATAGGTAAAATAATTAACCTGTTATCTTTTATATTAATATTATAAGGCAAATCACCACCTTTTATAATATGTGCATTATCTGATTGTGTTGAATACCATAATGCAAAACAACTAAGCACAAATGCTAAAAATGAAAAAATATCTGATATTGTTATTTCTTTTCTAAATTCCAATTTATAATTCCTTTGCCTAACTAACATTTAAGTTGAAACAAGGAGATATTTTCACTTGACTATTCAAACTTTATCGAAGTTACTTTACAAGATAAAAGCTTAAATAATCGAAGTATTCTTAACTATAACTTAATAAAAAAAACATTTACATGAAATTTATAGTCAAATTAAAAATACAGAAAAAAGTGTGGTATCATATGTTAATAAAAAGAAACATATGATGCAAAGGAATCAACTTGCTATCTAAATCAAACTCAATTAAAAACAAAAAAACTAACGTAAACTTCCAAAACTATTTCAATAAAATAAACAATCCAACTCTACACTTCGTTGAAGGTTGGACAAATAAAAAAGAACATATAAATAATACCTTTGATTTATATTTCATAGAAACTATACAAAGTTTTACAGAACACGAAAGCAGTCTATTAAAAGATTGGCTTTATGACGTAGTAGGTTTATATAAGAGTTCATTTAATATACCGTACCCTCATCCTAAAGGTTTTAAAACAGAAGCAATAAAATTTAACGATAAAATCATTTTAAAAGAGTGTTTCAATTTATTAAACCTAATCAATAAATATCATACTGCCTATGTAATGAGAACTGAACATGAAGATTTATTGAAAGATACCTATTACAATATTAGTTTTGATAAAAGAAAAATAAAGAAGAAAATAAATAAATTTAAATCAATTTCTGAAAATTTACGTCTTAATAAAAAAGATAAAGCCAAATATACTATGTTAAAACGAGTTTTAAGTTTTTTGGTATCAGATAAATATAAAAAAAGATCCAAACAATATATCAATTCTATTGCATGTAACTATAATATTTGTAACTGGGACAATGTTTTAAATTCAGATGATGAAGAAGCAAAAGAAATATTTCACTCAATTATTCATTATCTCATGTATTCAAATCTATCAGAAAATAAAATCAAAAACTCACTTGCAATTTTAGTCTATACTTTTTTAAATAAAAGACTTAATCTAAAATCCAATGACGCAGTGGCTTTAACAAATAGATTATGTCATGATATCTTATATGACATAGACAATAAAGAAGACTATAGAAAAAAAGAACTCTCGTGTAGTATTTATATTTATGATGTATTTGATTATCTTCCTATATTTGCATATCATAATGATAGATACGCAGACATATACTCAAAAGATGAAAAAGAAAAGATAATACATACAATTAAAAAACATTCCTATATTGCAGATGATTCATTTAAACTTGTTGATAAAAGAAGTTTTAGTGATTCCTTTGATAATTCCCACATTAGTTATGTCATGCAAGAACTCATGTATCTCTACAATACAAAAGACGAGTAACAACAACAAATAAAAACGAATAATCACAATTTCAAAATTCTTCTCATTTAATTATACTTCCAATAACTGATTCAGTAAATCAAAAAAAGATAATGCATTATCCAAACAAGGATAAAAGATGTTAGTACTTAAAGCAGAATTAATGGGCGTATATAAAGCAAATGACTTTGTAGACAAAAAAACAGGTGATAAAACAATTGGTAAAACAAAATTACAATTGTCAAGTAAACAAATCATGCAAGATAATTCTATAAGAATGATTCTTCTAGATGTAAGCATTCCTCATCATAAAGTCAATTTATATACCAAAGATAAAATTGGTAAAACAGTTGAAGTAGATGTGGGACTAATTGGTGATGTTAAATACTACGGTATCTAAAACATTAAATTTCTTTCTACTTGCAAGAAAACCAAAGCTCAGATGGACATCTGACTTTTTTTCTGAGAGTAGAAAGATATTAATAAAAAGGGGTCTATAGTAATACCCCTTTCTTAACGGAAAAAAGGAAAAGTAATGAAGAATTTAAAAATGATTCATGGTATTGATTCACTTTACTATTTCTGTGAATCAAATGAAAATTATGATGATTTATATTTAGAAATTTTAGATCAAATAGAAACTATCAAAGGTACTTTTGAAAAGAAAGAACTTGATTATGAAAACAGTGATATCCATATTACGATTAATGAGATACCTTTGAACTTTTTAGGTCGAGCTGAGGGTTATCATTGGTTCAAAGATATCAATAGTTTTTTCAAAATTGGTTTTAAAGATAAGTTTAAAAATAAAGGTTTAAATGATATTAGAGTTCAGTTACAAGGAATTGGTATTTATACCATTGGAATAAAGTCTTTAATCGATTTTATCAATAATAGTTTACTTAACTCTTTTGTTACGGGATACTATCCCATTACAAGAGCAGACTTAAACTGTTTTGTACAATATGACTTTAGTTTTGTCACCAAAGAGATGTTCTCTTCACGTAAAAGAAAGTATGCAACCATAAGTGAAATTGGAACTCATAAATCAACTCAGACAATATACGTAGGCAAAGAACCCTTTAAACTAAGACTTTATAACAAAAAAGAAGAACTCAAAAAATCATATAAAAGAGAGTTAATGTATGAGTACTTTTTAAACAATGGTTTTAATAGGGAAGATGAAATATTTAATGTAGAGTTTGAGTTACATAGAACTCATTTAAGACAATATAACATCTTAACTGTTGAAGATCTATTATCTAATGCACAAAGTCTTTTTAAAGCCTCTATGGAAGATATACGACTTATAGATATATCCAATATCACAGACAAAGATATTGCCAACAATTCAAAGAGCAGAGCTGATACACTTCCTATTTGGGAACACATCAAAAATGCTTATACTTTGGATTCATTTTTGCAAATACAACTACCCTTACAAAGAATAAAAAGAAAAGTATCAATCTATGATGATACAAAGTTTGAGACTGAATACATAGCCCTACTTCGTAAAGCTTTTATCAATCAAATAACAATAGACATTGAACTGCTTGAAATCTTCTTTTATAAAGCAAAAGAATCCCTTACAAAATCAAAGAATAAAACAGCAGATAAGCAAAGATATACTCCTGTTGATATCATCCAAGAAAATGGAGAGACTAAAGAACTCAGACTTTTAGATGATGGTAATTTAATTTCACCACTCGATACGTGTAACGTCTCGAAACTAGAAGATTATGAGCTACATGTGTATTTGGATAAATGTAGAAATAAACGACAGCTATCACAAAGAGACAAAGATATTTATGAGGTTACTTTAAAAGAAGCAGTTCTCAGAGGATTAGTGAAAGGATAAATGATGCAAAGCACAGAAAAAGAATACATCTCTTTACGTAAACTTGCCATTAAATATGATATTCACCCTGATACTATAAAAAAGAAAGATTTAATAGAGGGCATACATTATATTAAAATTGGGAATATGAAACGTTACCATGTAAAAAATATTCATATTTTATTTGTGGGTGAATCCACTTCAAATACATACTCATTAGATAGATTTTTAATTGATTAAGTGTTAAAATGAGTACACATAGAATATCTGTCCGAAAGGATAGAGAGATGGTACAATGTTTCAAACGTGGAAACAAATTGTGGATAAATTATACTCTTGATGGAAAGCGTTACAAAAAGTCCACTGGACTAGATGATAACGCTAAAAATCGCAAGTTGGTTAACTTCACAATTATTCCTCAATTGCTAACAAAGATTGTAACAGGTGAGATTTACAAAAAGAAAAGTAAATCCTTTCAATTTTATGGAGAAATATTTTTAAAGCAAAAGGAAAAATACCTAAGAGCCTATCATACACGACTGCCTTATTTTCTAAGAGTTTTTTAAAGCAAAAGGAAAAATACCTAAGAGCCTATCATACACGACTGCCTTATTTCCTAAGAGTTTTAGAACACTTTGGAGAGACAGATATAGATAAGATTACAAGACTAGATGTTAAAAAGTTCCTTTTTGGACTCAAAATGAAAAGTGCCTCAAAGGGTTCTTATAAATCTTGTATCAATGAAATATTTGAACTTGCAGTGGATGATGGAGTATTAGCACATAATCCAGCTTTAAATATAAGGCTTCCAAAAGATGTGAAGTCACCTATACGATACTTTTACGAGTACGAAGTTGAAAAACTTCTACGTGTTGCAAGAGGTAAGATGAAAGTTTATTTGTTAATAGCTTTTAATACTGGAATGCGACCAGAAGAAATATTAGGTTTACAATTTACAGATGTCAAAGATAAAATCATCACGATATCAAGAGTTAGAACAAAAGGACGAGTTGATTATCCAAAAACCAACAA